>Ga0315336_1000042_pt1:0-90000 | contig 747043 bp, 709 predicted proteins | sample ASW5metaG_FD_204512 | JGI IMG/M metagenome (GOLD analysis project Ga0315336, IMG submission 204512) | Ammonia-oxidizing marine archaeal communities from Monterey Bay, California, United States - ASW #5 | ecosystem: Environmental > Aquatic > Marine > Intertidal zone | place: USA... | reverse complement strand
ACCTGAGTTTCACGACGCAATGAACGTCCCGAAACACGAGGGTCGTAAGCGACCCGAAGGACAGCCCCGCCTCGCCTTCCACACGGAAGCCGGGGCCTGCTGTCATCCATAGTAGGATCGTTTACTAGGCCACAAAGAGCGCATCCGGGCAAGCCCTTCTACACTCCTTACCTGAGGGTGAGCGGCCTTTCCGAAGAGCCGGCCGCCGTGACCTCGTGGAGGCGGTTTATAGGGAGGTGACCAATCCCTGTCAAACACCTTTTTCGCGCTTTTCTCAAAAAAATCATGAGTCTTTGCGCTTGACTCCTCATGCCGGTTTTGCTGGCGCACCACAAGGGTTTCCAAGGATAGATTCGGTACCGTAACGGCCCGATCCATGCACCCTGCCCTCCAAAGGCGCTGTTCGTGGGCACCGTTGCCCCGGAACGGCACAGCACTCGGAAACGAACTCGTCGACTGTTATGGAATAGGGTCGCAAAATCGAAAGAAAGTCGACGTATAACCGTCCATAAGAGGTGAATATACAATGTTTTGGACAGTGTCCGCGTTGACAGCGGCAAGCGGCTCAGGGCATCGTCTCATTTCACGACGCGTTACAGTTTATTTCGGCGGTGGGGCAGTCCGCCAATTACGCAGCAGATCGAGGATCGCACCTTAAGTATCCGGTGTAAGTACCGGAAAGGTTATCGAGAATCGTGCCGGGGGGCAGCGAGTTGTACGACACGGGGACCCACGTGAAAAACGAAACGAGCCGCGACGCGGACACAGGGGATGCGTCCGCAAGCGAAACCTTCTGGCGCCGCCTTGCGCTGAATACCCAACGCACCATCAAGCTTTATAGTTCCGCGAGCCGGCTGGCTCTTGGGCAGTCGCGCTGGATCGCGGCGTCGGCCGTGCTCGGCACGCTGTCGCTGGCGCTGGTCGGCACCGGCGTCGCGGCGCTGATCTCGCCCTATGACGGGATCGCGACGGCGTCGCTGACGGCCGACCGCGCACCGCGCGTCGTCGCCTGGTCGACAAGTGCGCCGGCGGAAACGAAGACGGCCAGCACCGACGGTCTCCGTCAGACCACGGAAGAAGATGCCGGCCCCGCCTTCGCCGCCGTCATGACCGCCGCCGAAGCCGCCACCGAAACGCCGGATGCGACGGACCAAACCCATACCGCGTCGCTCGCCGACCCCGGCCTCTTCGACCCGCAGACGGAAGAGAGCCTGAAGGCGGAAGCCGCGAAGCTCCCGGCCGCGCCGAAGGAAGTCGCAACGACGGTCGAACTCGCCAGCGGCGAAACGCTGATGGAAGTGCTGGAAGATGCCGGCGTCGACCGGATCGACGCCTACCACGCGGTCGCGGCGATGACCTCCTATTACAGCCCGCGCAAGCTCCGCGCCGGACAGGAAATCTCGCTCACCTTCATGGAGCAGCCCGACGCGCTCGCCGAAGGCGAAAGCGGAACGCCCGCGAAATATCTCACCGCCCTCTCGATCGAGCCGGACATCGAACGCGCGGTCGAAGTGACCCGCAACGAGGACGGTTCGTTCGACAGCCGCGAGGTCATGCACGAATTCACGGAAGGCTTCGTGCGCGCGGCGGGAACGATCGACAACTCGCTCTTCCTCGACGGCGAACGCGCGGGCGTGCCGCCGCAGATCATCATCGAAATGATCCGCATGTACTCCTACAGCGTCGATTTCCAGCGCGAAATCCAGCCCGGCGATGCTTTCGAGGTCTATTTCAGCCGCAAGTTCGACGAACAGAACCGTCCGGTGAAGGAAGGCGACGTGCTCTTCGCCGCGCTCACCGTCGGCGGCAAGCAGCACAAACTCTGGCGCTTCGACCCGACCGGCGACGGCGAATGGGACTATTTCGACGAGAACGGCCAGAGCATGAAGAAGTTCCTGATGAAGACGCCGATCGACGGCGCGCGTCTCTCGTCGCGCTTCGGACTGCGCAAGCATCCGATCCTCGGCTACTCGAAGATGCATGCGGGCGTTGACTTCGCCGCGCCGCGCGGCACGCCGGTCTATGCGGCGGGCAACGGCACCGTGACGCGCGCGAACCGCTTCGGCAGCTTCGGCAACTACGTCTCGATCCGCCACGCCAACGGCTACGAGACGGCTTACGCGCATCTCAATGGCTTCGCCCGCGGCGTCCGCGCCGGCAGCCGCGTCCGCCAGGGACAGGTGATCGCCTATGTCGGCACGACGGGCCGCTCCACCGGCCCGCATCTTCACTACGAAGTGCATGTGAACGGCAAGAAGATGAACCCGCTCGCGCTCAAGGTCCCGACCGGCCGCAAGCTCGAAGGCAGCGAACTCGCCGCCTTCAAGGAAATGCGCAGCACCATGACGACGCAGATGGCCGAAGCGCCGACGACGACGAAACTGGCGCAGGCCTCCGCCGATACGAGCGACAGCGCGAACTGATCCTCCGCTCACGGAGAATGAAGAAAGGCCGGGCCCGCAAGCGCCTGGCCTTTTCGTTTGGAGGGAAATCGGACCGCGCCGGAAACCGGGGATAACGTCCTTTCGGGGATAAATCGCACCGACTGTCACCGAACTGTCATCGAAACGTCACGAGGGAACGTACACCCCTCGCCCGCACGGCGCGCGGAACGCACCCGCACATTCCTCGCCCCCGTGAAGCGCACGCACAAGGTCTGCGTGATCCGCTCTCCTGCCGTCACCGCGAAATGCGTGTGCATCGCCTTCGTGAAGAGCACGGTCCGAGGGACGGAAATGCGCACATTCCCGCCGCCTCGCCGGATGCGCGCGGCGCTTTCACCTCACGGCCGAACCGCCTCCAGGCGCGTCGAACTTGCGCAGAAACTCCCATACCGGAATGGCGACGATGCCCCCCAGCAAGCCGCCGAGAAAACCCGGTATCTCCGCATTGAAGATCGAGCTCCAGAGATACCCCGCAAGAATGCTGACCAGAATGATGGCCGCGAGGGTAAGGACGAGTTTCATCCAGAATCCCATTGCCTGCCTCCCTGTTGGCGGGCGTGTTCCGGCGAAGACCGGATATGCCCGGCCTTGGAGTCTAGAGAACCGGAAGGCGCATGGATACGGCGGAGAGGAAAAACGGGAAAGCAGGAGCTACGTGCGGGTGATCGTGACACCTCCCTCCACGGAAAAGGCGCTACCGGTGACGAAACCTGCCTGATCCGAGGCGAGAAAAAGCGCTGCCCGCGCGATTTCGTCCGGATCGGCAATTCGCTTGAGCGCGTGGAGGCTCGCAACGAAGGACCGCGCTTCCGGCGTGCCGGCGACAATGCGGCCCATCGGTGTATCGGTGCCGCCCACCAGCATGGCATTGGCGCGAATGCCCTGCGGCCCGTACTCCGCCGCGATGACACGGGCGAGACCGACGATGCCGGCCTTCGCCGCCGCATAGGCCGCCATGCCGGGAAAGCCGAGCACGTGACCGACGAAGGTCGACGTGAAGACGATCGAGCCGCCGCCGCGCTCGAGCATCGCGGGAAGCTGATATCGGGCGCAGGCGAAAGCCGATGTCAGATTGATGTCCATCGTCTCGCGCCAGCCTGCGAGCGAAATCTCGGCGGCGGGCGCCATTTCGCCGAGGGTGCCCGCATTGTTGAACGCGATATCGAGTCCGCCGAAAGACTTCACAGCGAGCTCCGTAAGGGCCGGGGGAATGCTTTCATCCGCGATGTCGCCTGCAAGCGCGATGGCCTCGCCTCCCTCTTCGTTGATTTCGGCGACGAGGGCATCGAGTTCGGAAGCACGGCGCGCGGTCACGACAAGCTTCGCGCCTTCGCGCGCAAAGAGCTTTGCCGCCGCCCGGCCGATGCCGGAACTCGCTCCCGTGACGATGGCGGTTTTTCCTTCGAGGCTGAGCATGTGTTTCTCCGTTTTCGGCCTGAGTGAAGCCGGGAGAAATTCGCGCAGAACGAAACACGGGTCTGGCCGTATCCGGACGTTGCGTCGACGTGACGATCTCCGGACAAGAAAAAGGCCGCTCCGGGGAGCGGCCTTTCCGTTTTCACGTCCGGCAATGGACCGTCAATGCACGGCGCGGAGTCCCTCGTCGCCGTCCTCGTCGTCGAGGCCGAGGCTGGGGCCGGCGGTTTCGCCGCCGACTTCGTGGCCGTCGATGATGAGGCCTTCGGCGCCGGCGGAGACGGTGACTTTCTGGCCGTCCGCGATCTCGCCGGAGAGCAGGAGTTCGGCAAGCGGGTCCTGCACATTGCGCTGGATGACACGCTTGAGCGGCCTTGCGCCATAAACCGGGTCATAGCCCTGATCCGCGAGCCAGGTGCGCGCCGCCTCGTCGAGCTCGACCGTGATCTTGCGGCCTTCGAGGAGCTTGCGCAGACGCGCGACCTGGATGTCGACGATGACATCCATCTGCTCGCGCGTGAGCCGGTGGAAGAGCAGGATCTCGTCCAGACGGTTGAGGAACTCGGGCCGGAAGCGCGAGCGCACCACGTCCATGACCTGCGCGCGCACGGCCTCGACATCCTCGCCCGGCTTCTGCTCGGCGAGATAGTCCGCCCCGAGGTTCGACGTCATGATGATGAGCACGTTCTTGAAGTCGACCGTGCGCCCCTGCCCGTCGGTCAGGCGGCCGTCGTCCAGCACCTGCAGCAGCACGTTGAAGACGTCCGGATGCGCCTTCTCGATCTCGTCGAAAAGGACGACCTGATAGGGCCTGCGGCGGACGGCTTCGGTGAGCGCGCCGCCTTCCTCGTAGCCGACATAGCCGGGCGGCGCGCCGATGAGGCGCGAGACCGAGTGCTTCTCCATGTATTCCGACATGTCGAGGCGTACGATCGCCTGATCGTCGTCGAAGAGGAATTCGGCGAGCGCCTTGGTGAGCTCCGTCTTGCCGACGCCGGTCGGCCCGAGGAACAGGAACGAGCCGATGGGCCGGTTCGGGTCCTGCAGGCCGGCACGCGCACGGCGCACCGCGCGGGAGACGGCCGAAACCGCTTCCGCCTGTCCGACGACGCGGGCGCCGAGCGCCTTTTCCATGCCGACGAGCTTCTCGCGCTCGCCTTCGAGCATCTTGTCGACGGGAATGCCCGTCCAGCGGGAGACGACCTGCGCGATGTGCTGCTCGGTGACGGCTTCCTCGAGCATCGCACCCGCCTGCTCCTCGTGCTTCTCGGTCTCGGCGAGTTTCTTCTCGAGTTCGGGAATGATGCCGTAGGCAAGCTCGGAGGCGCGCTCGAGCTGGCCGCCGCGCTGGGCGCGCGCCAGTTCGCCGCGCGCATTGTCGAGCTCTTCCTTGAGCTTCTGCGCGGAGGCGAGCTTCGACTTCTCGGCCGACCAGGCGGCCGCGAGATCGGCGGAGGATTTCTCCAGCTCGGCGAGCTCCGTCTCGATCTTTTCGAGCCGGTCCTTCGACGGCTGATCCTTTTCCTTCTTCAGCGCCTCGCGCTCGATCTTGAGCTGGATGACGCGGCGGTCGATCTCGTCGAGTTCTTCGGGCTTGGAATCGACCTGCATGCGCAGCCGCGAGGCGGCCTCGTCCATGAGGTCGATCGCCTTGTCCGGCAGGAAGCGGTCGGCGATGTAGCGGTCCGACATGGTGGCGGCGGCGACGAGCGCGGCATCGGAAATGCGCACGCCGTGATGCAGCTCGTACTTCTCCTTGAGACCGCGGAGAATGGAGATCGTGTCCTCGACCGTCGGTTCGTCGACGAAAACGGGCTGGAAGCGCCGCGCGAGCGCCGCGTCCTTCTCGACATATTTGCGGTATTCGTCGAGCGTCGTCGCGCCCACGCAATGCAGGTCGCCGCGCGCAAGCGCGGGCTTCAAAAGGTTCGACGCATCCATCGCGCCGTCGGTCTTGCCCGCGCCGACAAGCTGGTGCATCTCGTCGATGAAGAGAATGATGCCGCCATCCGCAGAGGCGACTTCGGAGAGAACGGCCTTCAGCCGCTCCTCGAATTCGCCGCGATATTTCGCGCCCGCGATCAGCGCGCCGAGATCGAGCGCCATCAGCGACTTGTTCTTGAGGCTTTCGGGCACGTCGCCATTGACGATGCGCAGCGCCAGCCCCTCGGTGATCGCGGTCTTGCCGACGCCCGGCTCGCCGATGAGCACCGGATTGTTCTTCGTGCGGCGCGACAGCACCTGGATGGTGCGCCGGATTTCCTCGTCGCGGCCGATCACCGGGTCGAGCTTGCCCGCGCGGGCATCGGCGGTGAGGTCGCGCGCGTATTTCTTCAAGGCATCGTAAGCGTCTTCCGCGCTCGCGCTGTCGGCAGTGCGGCCCTTGCGCACGCGTTCGATGGCGGCGTTGAGCGACTGCGCGGTGACGCCCGCGGTCTTCAGGATCTTTTCCGATTCCGTGCCCGGCGTGAGCAGCATGGCAAGCAGCAGGCGCTCGGCGGTCACGTAGCTGTCGCCCGCTTTCTTCGCGAGCTGCTCGGCCTGATCGAAGACCTTGGCGACTTCCGGCGCGAGATAGAGCTGACCCGCGCCCGACCCTTCGACCTTCGGCATTTTCGCGAGCGCCGCCTCGACGCCCTGAAGCGCCTGGTCGGGCCGGCCCTCGGCCGCGCGGATGAGCCCGGCGGCGAGGCCTTCCTCGTCGTCGAGCAGAACCTTCAGAAGATGTTCGGGCGTGAAACGCTGATGCCCCGAGCGGACCGCAAGCCCCTGCGCGGACTGGATGAAGCCGCGGCTCCGGTCCGTGTATTTTTCCAGATCCATGTTCGTTCCTTTCAAGCACGCCAGTCAGGCAGCCGACATGCGCCGCACCACCAAATAGCGCCTTATCCGAATGATCCGGCCCTCTTCGAGGCACCGGTCCTATTCAGATATTGGTGTTGCCTGATAGTCACACAAGAGGCAATCGCCAGACAGTTTGCCGCAGAAACCTGCCGAATTCGTGAACCCGAACGGGCGGCTCAGCCCGGCCGGGCGATGGGGCGGCGGCGCTCCACGCGCCAGACCCAGACGAGCCACCGCAGCCGGGAGAGGATGCCGTCCGCATAACCATAGTCCGCAAGGACCATCAGCATCCAGAACAGGTTGACCCGTCCAGCCAGCGCCCGGTCGCGCAGGGTTGCCGGGACGAACATGCCGATGCACAGATCTCCGAAGTTCCCGGAGGCCAGACTGTCTTTCAGGGCGGCGACGGGAACCTGGATGACGCAATCCCCGCCCTTGTCCGTTTCACGCAGGCGGCCGCTCCACGGGGCGTAGAGGAGGCGGCGTCCCCCGCTCTCGACCGCCACGCCGCCGGGGAGGACGGCAGCGAGGAGCCATCTCTGGCGGGCGAGCACTGCCTTCAGGGCCGCGATGTCTTCATCGGTGAGCGCTGCCTCGCCGTTCCGTGCCTCTTCCCGCGCGACAAGCGCGCGCTGGCCGTCATGGAAAGCGCCTCGCCATTCCGCCGGCGGTTCGGCGGAGAGCGACAGCGTTTCGAGGTCCACGGTCGAGAAGGGAGGGCAGAGCCGCGTGGCGATGCCCCAGCCGGCCTGCAGAAGATCGAACCCGACACGGTAGCCGTTCGCCCACTCCGAATCCGAGCGGCGGTAGACGACCTGGCTGGCGAAGGGAAGGAAGAGGTCCGCGCGCAAGTGAGCACAGACCCCTTGCGTCATGCGCACATAGTCCTCCGGTTCCCGGCAGGGAATGCGCTCATTCTCCTCGAAATAGTTGAAGAATGGACCGGCCGGAGAATGACTTCTGAGCACGATGCAGGGCTTGCCGATCTCCGTCCGCAAACGGGCGATGTCGTCGAGCAAACCGCCGAGCGGCTTCGCATCGTTCAGGTTGACGATGAAGGCGGAAGGCGTGTCCACGAGCAGGACGGAATCGTTGCTCCACTGCGGGAGCGACATGACGCTCACCCTGTCTTCCAGCGGAACCCACTGCCGCGGAGGAAGGATCCGCACATCGAAGCCCTGTTCGCGCAGATACGCGTCCATCTTCATTCGGAGAAAGGCAGGAAGAAGGATCGTCCGCGCGCCCGGCTTCAGCCGCCGAAGGCTCGGGGGGTGCAGGTGATCGGGATGCTCGTGCGTGATGTAGATGAAGGGCGCGGCCTCGACACGCCGGACCTGCTCTTCGGCAGGCGGATTCACCATCCACCAGCTCCGCCAGTAGCAGGAGCCGAGAAGCCAGGGATCGGTGGCAAGAATGGGCCGCTCCTCCTCGCCCGCAAGAACCATACAGGCATGGCCCATGGTACTGATCTTCATCATCGAATCCCGATCCCGGAAACCGGCCGCAGGAAGCCGGTCCAGGGCATTGCCTGATTGTCATACAAGGGGCACTCTCACCGCAGAAACCTGCCGAAATCCTGAACCCGGAAGGACTGCCGATGGGAGAGAGCGCAAGGATCGTCGGCCTCTACCGCTACCCGGTCAAGGGACTCTCGCCCGAGCCGCTGGCGGAGGTCAAACTCGAAAAGGGCGGCACGTTTCCTCATGACCGGGCCTTCGCGATCGAAAACGGGAAACATGATTTCGATCCGGAAAACCCGAAGCATTTCCCGAAGATCAAGTTCCTGATGCTGATGCGGGACGAGCGGCTCGCCAGGCTCAAGACGCATTTCGTGGACGAGACGGAGACGCTGCACATCGCGAAGGACGGCAAGGAGGTGCTCGCCGCGAAGCTGACCACGGCGGCGGGCCGCACGGCGCTGGAAGACTTCATGAGCGGCTACATGGAGAAGGAATTGCGGGGCGCGCCTCGCGTCGTCCATGCGCCGGGCTTTTCGCATTCGGACGCGCCGGCGAAACTCGTCTCGATCATCAATATGGCAAGCGTGCGCGCGCTGGAGGAGAAGCTGGGGACGCATGTCCACCCGCTGCGCTTTCGCGGCAATGTCTATGTCGAAGGGCTCGAGCCCTTCGCGGATCACGACTGGGTGGGCAAGCGCTTCCGCATGGGCGATGTGGCCTTCAAGGGCGTCCACCGCACGGTGCGCTGCGCGGCGACCAACGTGGACCCGGAGACGGGCGCGCGCGACATGGAGATCCCGCAGACGCTGATGCGCCACTGGGACCATGCCGATCTCGGGCTTTATGCCGAAATAGAATCGCCGGGCACGCTGAGGCCCGGCGATCGTATTACGCTCGAATAGAAGACGGCCTAGTCGGCGCTGCTGTCGGCGGGCGCTGCCGCTTCGGCGCGGGGGGCATCGTTCCGCTCGCCCCTGTCGCCTTCGCTGCGCGGACGGCGGCGGCGGTTGTTGCGCCGGCGGGGCTGACCGCCCTCGCCTTCGCCGCCGGACTGCGCATTGGCATCCGCCGTTTCCTCGCCGTCATCGTCGGAAGAGGACGCGGCCTGCTCGTCCCGGTCATTCGACCGGCCGTTGCCGCCCTGCGATCCACTGCGCTGGTTGTTGTTCTCGCCGCCATTCTGGCCGTTGCCGCTCTGCTGGTGCCAGGGCTGGCCGGGATGGCGCGGCTGCGGACCGTCGCCCGCATAATCCGTCTCGTTCTCCTCGTCCTCGTCCGGCCGGTAGGCGAGATTGGTCGGCTGGCGCTGCTGCTGGCCTTCCTGACCCTGCTGCGCGGCCAGCATGAGGCGGTAATAGTGTTCCGCATGCTGATAGTAGTTTTCCGCCGTCACGCGGTCGCCCGCCGAAATCGCGTCGCGCGCCAGCTGCTGGTATTTCTCGCAGACATGCGCCGCGGTACCGCGAATTTTCACGTCCGGCCCGTTGCTGTCGAAAGCCCGGTTTGCCGAATGTTGTGGCTTGCGGCCACCGCGGCCACGCGAACGCTTGGAGTTGTTCTGCCCCTGCCTCATATCGTCTGATTTCTCGCTACTGGTTCAACTCACGGGTTTTCGTCTCAAGAGGTCCATCGAACGCAGGCTGTAAAGGCTGCGTTCTCCTCGCGGGCAGATGGACAAACAGCCATCGACCCGGCTTCGCGGGGCACACCCGAAGGCGTTCCGGCGAGGCGGACTTTCCCAGCACACACTTGCCGTCCTCCTGAAGGAGCGGTCGGTTCGGATGCCAAGAGGTTCTGGCCCCGTATCGCGCAGCCCAGCCCCGGCGCGACGATACATTCAAAGGGCATCATTCCAGTTTGCGGGCTGCCTCAAGCACCTTTCGAACCCGGCCCGACCGGCAGATATCTGCCTCGGCCTGTCGTCCCTGTTTTTCGGAGGACGGGGTTCGAGGAGCGAGGCGTCTCTGGCCCGGCTCATTTTCCCTGAAAAGAAAGGTAGCGTCCCGGGCCCGAGATTCCAACCGTTTTCTGCCCTTCGAAAACCGGAAATTCAATCGCGTGGCCGCGCTGCAACGAGGGCCCGCGGGACACCGGAAAGGTCCGGCACCACGCGCAGAACCGCCAGTCCCGCCGCTTCGAAGATCGCGGTCACGTCATCCGCCTGGCCGGCGCCGAGTTCGATGACGGCGGACCCGCCCTGCGTCAAAACGTCCGGGAGGGCAGCCGCCAGCGCCCTATAGGCATCGAGCCCGTCCGCGCCGCCATCCAGCGCGAGCACGGGATCATGCGCGCGCACCTCTTCCTCAAGCGTCGAAATCTCGCCGCTCGAAATATAGGGCGGATTCGAGATCACGAGGTCGAAGCTCCCTTCGAGGTCCTGCACCCAGTTGCCCGCGCGGAAGGCGGCACGGCCGGAAAGCTCGAGCCGCGCGGCATTGGAAACGGCAACCGCGAGCGCCTCGGCCGATATGTCGATGCCGGTGCCGACCGCATCGGGACGCTCGTGAAGAAGCGCGAGCAGAAGACAGCCGGTGCCCGTGCCGAGATCAAGAAGCCGGGGCGCCGCAACCTCGCGAAGTGCCGCGAGCGCGGTTTCGACGAGCGTCTCGCTGTCGGGACGCGGATCGAGCGTGGCGGGCGTGACGGCGAAGGGCAGTCCCCAGAATTCGCGAACACCGAGAATGCGCGAGACGGGCTCGCGCGCGAGGCGGCGGCGCTCGTAGCCGGCAAGCCGTTCTTCCTCCGCCGCGCTCATGCGGGTCGCGGGCTCCCGCACCATCTCGATATCGGAAGCGCCGGTGACGGCCTGCACGAGAACCCGCGCATCGAGCTCGGGCGTGGCAAGTCCTGCCTGCCGGAGACGCCAGCCAAGCATGCGCATCGCATGGTCGCGCGAGGTCACGCCCCGTCTTCCATCGCGGCAAGCCGGGCCGCCTGGTCCTCGGCGATGAGCGAATCGACAAGTTCGCCGAGCGCATCGCCCGCCAGCACCTGGTCGAGCTTGTGCAGCGTCAGATTGATGCGGTGATCGGTGACGCGGCCTTGCGGAAAATTGTAGGTGCGGATGCGCTCCGAGCGGTCGCCGGAGCCGACCTGGCCCTTGCGGTTCGCGGAGCGCTCCCTGTCGATCCGCTCGCGCTCGGCGTCGAAGAGCTTGGCGCGCAGGATCTGCATGGCGCGCGCCTTGTTCTTGTGCTGCGACTTCTCGTCCTGCTGCGAGACGACGATGCCGGTCGGCAGATGCGTGATGCGGACCGCGCTTTCGGTCTTGTTGACGTGCTGGCCGCCCGCGCCGGAGGCCCGGAAGACGTCGATGCGGAGGTCCTTGTCCTCGATCTCGACATCGACCTCCTCGGCCTCGGGCAACACGGCAACCGTCGCCGCGGAGGTGTGGATGCGCCCGCCGCCTTCCGTCACCGGCACGCGCTGGACGCGGTGAACGCCCGACTCGAACTTGAGCTTCGCATAGACGCCGGGACCGGAAATGCCGGCGATGATTTCCTTGTAGCCGCCCATCTCGCCCTCGGACGCGGCGATGAGTTCGACCTTCCAGCCCTGCAGCGAGGCGTATCGCTCATACATGCGGAAGAGGTCGCCCGCAAAAAGGGCGGCTTCGTCGCCGCCCGTCCCCGCCCGCACTTCGAGAATGACATTGCGGTCGTCGGCGGCGTCCTTCGGCAGCAGCATGAGCTGCACGTCGTGTTCGAGCTCCGGCAGCAACTCGTTCAGACGGTCGATCTCGTCGCGCGCCATCTCCGCCATGTCGCGCACGCGCAGGAGCTGTTCGGCGTCCTCATATTCACGCTTCGCCGCGTTGAGCTTGCCGATGGCTTCGGCCACCGGCGAGAGTTCCGCATATTCCTTCGACAGCTGCACGAAACGCTCGCGCGGAATATCGGCATTCATTTCCGACTGAACGGCTTCGAAACGGGCGATGACGCTCTGGAGTTTTTCTTCGGGAATCATGGGCTTTCGAGATTTTCGGGGGCCTTGGGGAAAGAAGCGAAACGCTGCCGGCGGAAAGTCGATCCGCCGGAAAATCAGGCAGCCTCGCTAATCCCCGGCAAGCGCGTGCGACGGCGCGGTTTCCCCGGCGGCGCGCTTTTCTTCCTCGCGCGCCTTCTCGATTTCGGCGGCCTTCGCCTCGACGAGTTCGACGAGATGATCGACGATGTTCTCGTTCCTGATCTTGTGGTCGCTGAGGCCCGCGAGATAGATCATGCCGGAGCCGGCACCGCCGCCCGTGAAGCCGATATCGGTCTGCTCGGCCTCGCCCGGACCGTTGACCACGCAACCGATGACGGAGAGCGTCATCGGCGTCGCGATATGCGCGAGCCGCTCTTCCAGCACCTGCACCGTGCCGATGACGTCGAAACCCTGACGCGCACAGGACGGACAGGAAATGATGGTGACGCCGCGATGGCGCAGATTGAGCGACTTCAGGAGTTCGAAGCCGACCTTCACTTCTTCCACCGGATCGGCGGAGAGCGACACGCGGACCGTGTCGCCGATGCCGCCCCAGAGCAGCATGCCGAGGCCGACGGACGATTTGATGGTGCCGGACATGAGGCCGCCCGCTTCGGTGACACCGATATGGAGCGGACAGTCGATGGCGTCGGCCAGCTGCTGATAGGCGGCAACGGTGAGGAAGGGGTCCGACGCCTTCACGCTGATCTTGAATTCATGGAAATCGTGATCCTGCAGGATGCGGGCGTGGTCGAGCGCGCTTTCGACCATCGCTTCCGGACAGGGCTCGCCGTACTTCTCCAGAAGGTCGCGCTCCAGCGAACCGGCATTGACGCCGATGCGCATGGAACACCCGTGGTCCTTCGCCGCCTGCACGACCTCGCGCACGCGGGCTTCCGATCCGATATTGCCGGGATTGATGCGCAGGCAGGCCGCTCCCGCCTCCGCCGCCTCGATGGCGCGCTTGTAGTGGAAATGGATGTCCGCGACGATCGGGATCGTCGTTTCGCGCACGATCTCGTGGAGGGCCGCGGTCGACTCCGCGTCCGGGCAGGACACCCGCACGATGTCGCAGCCCGCCTCCTCGATGCGCCTGATCTGTTCGATCGTCGCCTTCGCGTCGGAGGTGAGCGTGTTCGTCATCGTCTGGACGGAAATCGGCGCATCGCCGCCGACCGGAACCGATCCCACATGGATCTTCCGGCTCGGACGGCGCGCGATATCGCGCCAGGGTCTGATGCTGCTGCTCATTTTACCGGTCGGTTCTCACACGCGCCGTGCGGGCATATGGCTCACACAAGGGACGGAGTTTCCGGGTGCGGCCTTCATGGACCGCACCATCGCGCCTTCTCATAGCAGAAATATGGCGTTACCGCATATTTCCAAGCCCGAGGCGGCTTCTGGAGCTTCACTCTCCCTCAGGGAGAGGGGAAGGATTATTCGACGGTGACGCTGCCGTCGGGCGCGGCGGCTTCCGCTTCGGTGACCGGCTTCGGCATCGAGGCCAGAAGATCGGATACGACAAGCGACTTGCCCGTCAGCACCAGCGTGGGCGGACCGGCAAGACCGAGCGACTGGCCATCGACCATGATCTCGAAGGCGCTGGCATCGCGCGCGACGAGGATGACGCCGGGCTGGCTCGGGGCGCGGTAGCTGTCGCCCGCATTGAGGATCTGCTCGATCAGCACCTGGCCCAGCGCGTCCTCGACGCGAATCCAGGCACCGTCGCGGCGGGCGCGGACGACCACACGGCCGTCGACATTCTCGGCACCGTAAGGCGTGCCTTCGGGAAGCGGCGGCAGGCCCGCGGGTTCTTCCTCGGCAAGCGCGGCAACTTCCGTTTCCTCCGCGGCGATCTCCGCCGCCTCTTCGCCGACGACCGGCGCAGGCTCGTAAACCGTCTCGGGCGCGACACCGGCAGTGCCGGAGAGGCCGGTGTCCGAAAGCTGGATGCCGGGACCGCGCACAACGGGAACGGCGCCGGCGCTCGGCGTGGCCGCAGAGGCGCTGTCGCCCCGCGAGCCGGAAACCACGGCGGGCGCCGCAGGCTCGGCCGCGGGCGCTTCACCCGCCATGCGCGTCGCCATCATCTCGTCAGTCGATTTTGAAAGAAGCCAGCCGCCATAGGCACCGGCGGCGACGACGAGGGCGACGATGAGGGCCGTGCCGCGAGGCAGGCGCCTTTCTTCGGAGACATCGGGAAAATTCAGGCTGGCAGCAGTTTCGGCCTCGTTGCGGTCGAGTTCGGCCTTGTAGCGTTCGCAGACATGGCGGCTGTCGAGACCGAGATATTCCGCATAGGAACGGACGAAGCCGACGGCATAGGCCCGGGCGGGAAGCGCGTCGTAGCGGCTTTCCTCCAGCGCTTCGAGCTGGTCGCGGCGAATTCGCAGCGACTGCGCGATGGAACGCACATCCTCGCCCCGGCGCAGGCGCGCGGCACGCAGATCGGCGCCGACGGATTCGGCCTCGACCGGAACTTCGTTCGTGATGTCGCGCAGATGCAACCGCCGACGAGGTTCCGACCCGTCATCCCCGGTCGGAAGCATGGTGATCTTGTTCATTTATCCGGGCTCTTCCCGAGCTGAGCCATCTCAATCCGTGTATCCCCTGGGCCCACGAATTGCCATGGACGTTTCAAAATGCGACACGCCGGACCCCAAGACACGGCCTTCGCATAGCGCCCAAAAGCATCTGAGAACCAAGAATAGAACAAATCTGTTGACAAACTGCAACCAAGGACTGCGCCAACCCCATTATTCCGGCTGCCTTTTTCGTCCTTCGGACCATCGAAAGGCAGATTCTGGAGCTGACTCAGACGGCGACCCCGTGCGCCTCGGCGAAAGAGGCGAGCTGCTCGCGGACGCTGCGGTCGGGAAGGCCATAAAGGCCGTCCATGAAGGTCTCGAGCTTGGAGACGTCGAGGGAGCGGACCATCATCTTCACCGGGCCGATGGCGGCGGGCGACATGGAGATGCGCCGCAGCCCGAGTCCCGCCAGCGCCATGGCTTCGAGCGGCTTGCCCGACATCTCGCCGCAAAGGGTGAGCGGGGTGCCGTACTCCCGGCATTTGACGACGATGTGGCGGAGGAAACTCAGCACCGCCGGGCTCAGGAAATCGTAGCGGGTCGCCACCCGGGGATTGCCCCGGTCGGAAGCGAAGAGGAACTGCAGCAGGTCGTTGGAGCCGATCGAGACGAAATCGACCAGCGGCAGCAGCGTGTCGAGCTGCCAGGCGAGCGAGGGCACCTCGAGCATGGTGCCGATCTCGAGATGCGCCGGGCACTCCTTGCCGAACTTCTTGAGCCGGGCGAGCTCCTTGTCGACCAGCGCGCGGGCGCGCTTGTACTCGGCGACCTCGGCCACCATCGGGAACATGACCCGGAGCGAGCGGCCCGCCGCCGCCGTGAGCAGCGCGCGGATCTGGTGGCGCAGCAGCGCCGGACGGTCGAGGCTGATGCGGATCGCGCGCCAGCCGAGCGCCGGGTTCTCCTCCTTCAGCGCCGAGAGGTTCATGTAGGGCAGCATCTTGTCGCCGCCGATATCGAGCGTGCGGAAGACGGCCGGCTTGTCGCCCGCCTCGTCGAGCACGGCGCGGTAGAGCTCGATCTGCTCGCGCAGGCTCGGCAGGGTCGAGGCGATCATGAACTGGAGTTCGGTGCGGAAGAGGCCGATGCCTTCCGCGCCCGCCTCGTCGAGATGCGGCAGGTCGACCTGGAGGCCGGCATTGACGTAGAGATCGACCTTCTCGCCGTCGAGCGTGACGGCGGGCTCGCCCCGGATCGCCTTGTACTGCTCCTGCTTGCGGGCGCGGAAACGGGCCTTCTCGGAGTAGGACGCGATCACTTCCTGCGAGGGGCGCAGATAGACCTCGCCCGTGTCGCCGTCGACGATGATGGCATCGCCCGGTTCGACATGTTCGAGAATGTCCTCGGCGCGGCCGACGGTGGCGATGCCGAAGGCGCGCGCGACGATGGAGACATGGGCATTGGGCGCGCCCTCTTCGAGCACGAGGCCCCGGAGCCGCTCCTTGTCGTAGTCGAGGAGTTCGGCAGGCCCCATGTTGCGCGCGATGATGATGGCGTCGTTCGGCAGGTTCGCCGAGAGCGAGGCGAGCGTCACGCCCGTGAGCTGGCGCAGCAGCCGGTTCGCGAGATCGTCGAAATCGTGGAGCCGGTCGCGGATGTAGGGGTCGGCGGCGCGCTGGAGCCGGGCGCGGGTGTCGTTCTGCACGCGTTCGACGGCGGCCTCGGCGGTGAGGCCGGTCTTCACCGCTTCGAGCATCCGCTGCAGCCAGCCGCGGTCGTTCGCGAACATGCGGTAGGCCTGCAGCACCTCGCGATGCTCGCCCGCATGGGAAAGGTCTTCCGTCTCCAGCATGTCGTCGATGGAGCCCCTGAGCGCATAGACCGCCTGTTCGAGGCGCTTTAGCTCAAGCTCCGTGTCCTCGGCGATGAGCTTCGTCACATGGACGCGCGGCTCGTGAAGCACGGCATGGCCGAGCGCGATGCTCTCCGAGAAGGAGGTGCCCGCGATGTGATAGGGCATCTGACGGGAAAGATCGGGCTCGTCGGGCACGGCACCGATGAGGTCGGCGGCGGCGACGACCTCGGCGAGCACCATCGCGACCGTCTGCAGCGCCTCGACTTCCTCTTCGGTGTAGTGGCGCTTGGTGCGGTTCTGCACGACGAGAACGCCGACGACCTTGCCGGAGCGGAGAATCGGCACGCCCATCAGCGACTTGTAGATTTCCTCGCCCGTTTCCGGCCGGTAGGCGAAACCCGGATGGGACTGCGCGTCGGCAAGATTGAGGGGCCGCGCATGCGCGGCGATGTCGCCGACGAGACCTTCGCCGACGCGGAGCCTGGTCGCGTGGACGGCGGTCGGCTTCAGGCCTTCGGTGGCCGAGAGCTCGAGCTCCTTCGTCCCGTTCATGAGATAGACGGAACACACCTCCGCAACCATGTTGGAGGCGATCAGCACGACGATCTTGTCGAGCCGCTTCTGAGCGCTCTCCGGCTCCGCCATGACCTCGCGCAGCCGACGGAGCAGAATGCGCGGACCACCGACGGAGCCCGGCATCAGCTGCGATCCCGTTTGGAGCGGAATTGTGGGCGGAAGAGATTCAAGCGGCCGGCTCCCGTTACTCGGCGTCGAGACCGTAGGCCGTGTGCAGGGCGCGCACGGCCAGTTCCGTATAGTCCGAGGAGATCAGCACACTGACCTTGATCTCGGACGTCGTGATCGCGAGGATGTTGATGCCTTTCTCTGCGAGCGTGCGGAACATGGTCTGCGCGACGCCGGCATGGCTGCGCATGCCGATGCCGATGACGGACACCTTGATGACATTCGTGTCGGTCTTCACTTCCTTGCAGCCGATCTCGGCCTGGGCCTTGCGGATCACGTCCTCGGCGCGGGCGAGTTCCGCCTGCGGCACCGTGAAGGTCATGTCCGTGCTCTTGCCGTCGTCCGACACGTTCTGGATGATCATGTCGACATTGATCGAGTTGTCGGCGAGCGGGCCGAAGATGCGCGCGGCGACGCCGGGCTTGTCCTCGACCTTGACGAGCGTCACCTTGGCCTCGTCCTTGGAATAGGCGATGCCGCTCACGACCTGCTGTTCCACGATTTCATCCTCGTCGCATACAAGAGTACCGGGGCCGTTGCCGCCTGCGCCATAGGCGGCATGCGGCGCATCGGGCGTATCGAAGCTCGAGCGGACCTGCAGGCGCACCCGGTGAACCATGGCGAGCTCGACGGAACGGGTCTGAAGAACTTTGGCGCCGAGCGACGCCATCTCCAGCATCTCCTCGTAGCTGATCTTATCAAGCTTTCGGGCCTTCGCAACGATGCGCGGATCCGTCGTATAGACGCCATCGACATCGGTATAGATGTCGCAGAGATCCGCGCCGATGGCCGCCGCGATGGCGACCGCGCTCGTGTCGGAACCGCCGCGCCCGAGCGTCGTGATTCTGTTATCGGGGCCGAGCCCCTGGAAACCGGCGATGACCGCCACCTCGCCGCGCGACAGGCGCGTCACGAGTTCGCTGCCGTCGATCTCGCGAATGCGGGCGGCGCCATGCGCGCTGTCCGTGCGAATCGGGATCTGCCAGCCGAGCCAGGAGCGCGCGGGGATGCCGATGCGCTGCAACTCGATCGAGAGGAGCGCGATCGTCACCTGCTCGCCGCTCGCGACGATGGTGTCGTATTCGCGTGCGTCGTGGAGCGGCGCCGTTTCGCGCGCCCAGGAAACAAGCTGGTTGGTCGTGCCCGCCATCGCGGAGACGACGACCGCGACCTCGTGGCCCGCATCGACTTCGCGCTTCACATGGGCGGCAACGTTCCGGATGCGCTCGACATCCGCGACCGACGTTCCGCCGAATTTCATGACCAGTCTGGCCATCTTCTCTTCCACTCTTCCTGCTCGGGCAAACGCCCGCGTAAACCGGCGCGCTGGACCAGACCGGGCCTGACCTTTTATATGGCGCCCTGTATCATGACCTGGTGAGAGGTAGACCCGCGCCGCCGGGCGCGGCCATACATACAGGCCCCCGGGCAGAGCCGCAACCGGCGGAAACGGCGGCAAAACCCCTCGAAGACGCAGGGAAAACCTCGCATAATGGCGGGCATGACAAACAAAAACGCGGGCGCAGGCAGTGCCTCCAGCATCGATCCGGGGGAGATCGCCCGCTTTTCCGCCATGGCCGCCGAATGGTGGGACCCGGCGGGCAAGTTCCGCCCGCTCCACAAGTTCAACCCGACCCGGCTGGCCTATATCCGGGACGCGGCGGCAGGCCATTTCGGCCGCGATCCGAAATCCATGCGGCCCTTCGAGGGCCTGCGCGTCCTCGATATCGGCTGCGGCGGCGGTCTTCTTTCGGAACCCATGGCCCGGCTCGGCGCGGCGATGGTAAGCGCCGATGCCTCGGAAGAGAACATCGCGACGGCGAGCGTCCATGCCGCCGAACAGGGCCTCGACATCGACTACCGCTGCACGACCGCCGAAGACCTCGCCGCGGCGGGCGAAACGTTCGACGTCATCCTCAACATGGAAGTGGTCGAGCATGTCGCCGATCCCATGTCGTTCCTGGCGAATTGCGCCGGCATGCTGAAGCCCGGCGGACTCATGTTCATCGCGACGCTGAACCGGACGCTGAAGGCACATGCCTTCGCCATCGTCGGCGCAGAATATGTGCTTGGCTGGCTGCCGCGCGGGACGCATGACTGGAAGAAATTCATCACCACGCGCGAGATGGAGCGCGGTATCGCGGCGGCGGGGCTGACGCTGAAGGATCTGAGGGGCGTGAGCTACAATCCGCTGGCGGACAGGTGGTCGCTCTCGAACGACACGGATGTGAACTACATGGCGCTGGCGGCAAGGCCCGGCGCGGGGAACTGAACGGCGGGGATTTTCGCATGACGATGAAGACGAAGCGGCAGCGCGCCGCGGGAACGGCTATTGCTGTCGCGGCGCTGCTAGCGCTGGCGGGCTGCGGCGAGGCGAAGCAGGAAGCGGCACCCGTGACCCTCGACGAGCGGCAGGCGACGCTCTACGAGCATGCCTGCAAGACCTGCCACGAGGATCCCGCGACCGGCGCGCCGCGAACGCACGACACGGTGGCCTGGGCACCGCGCATCGCCAAGGGCGAGGACGTGCTTCTCGACAACATCGTGAACGGTTTCAACGGCATGCCGCCGCTCGGCCAGTGCATCGAATGCGACGCGGACGATTTCATTTCGCTGACCATGTTCATGGCCGCGCCCGCGAGCAACGAAACGGGAGATGCCCAATGATGCTGTCACGCCGCCGTCTGCTGCATTATGCGGCTTCCGCCTCCGCCCTGGCCGCAACCGGCGCGATCCCCGGCTATGTTGCAAGCGCCTTTGCCGGGGAGGAAAAGCGCGTCATTCCATGGAAGAACTGGTCGGGCGGGCAAAGCTGCACACCGGCGATGCGCGCCGCACCCGCAAGCGAGGCGGAACTGGCCGACATCGTGACCGGCAGTGCGGCCCCCGTCCGCGCGGTTGGCGCAGGGCACTCCTTCTCGCCGCTCGTGCCGACGGAAGGAACGCTGCTCTCGCTCGACCGCATGAGCGGCATCGTCTCCCATGACGCAGCGACGCATCGCGCGACCATACGCGCGGGCACGCGGCTCGGCGCCATGGCGGCGGAACTCGCCGAGCGCGGCCTCGCGCTCGACAACATGCCCGACATCAACAAGCAGACGGTGGCGGGCGCGATCGCGACGGCGACGCACGGGACGGGCGCGGAACTCGGCTCGCTGTCGAGCTTCGTCACGGACCTGCGGCTGATGACGGCATCGGGCGAAACCCTCGCCTGCAATGCGGAGACGAACGCAGATATCTTCGACGCGGCGCGCGTCGCCGTCGGCGCGCTCGGCATCGTGACGCAGGTGACGATGCAGGCCCGGCCACTCTACAAGCTGAAGCGGCGGACCTGGATCGTGCCGGTCGAAGAAATGCTGGAAGCCGCGCCCGAGCTCTGGAAAAAGCACCGCAATTTCGAATTCTACTACGTGCCCTATTCCGGCATGGCCATCGGCATCACCAACGACGAGACGGACGAGGCGGAAACGCCGGAGCCCGTGAACGAGGACGACGAAGGCCTGCGCCAGTTGCAGCAATTGCAGGAATGGCTCGGCTGGTCGCCCGCGACGCGGCGATGGCTGATCCAGACGCTCATGGGCGGCATGGAGCCGGAAGAGCGCGTCGACTATTCGCACAAGACGCTCTCGGCGGAGCGCAATGTGCGTTTCAACGAGATGGAATACCACCTGCCGCGCGAGGCGGGACCGCAGGCGCTGCGCGAGATCATCGACGCCATCGAGGCCAACAATGTGGAAGTCTTCTTCCCGATCGAGTTCCGCACCACGGCACCGGACGAGGCGTGGCTCAGCCCCTTCTACCGGCGCGAAAGCTGCTCGATTGCGGTCCACCGCTATCACGAAGAGGACTACACGCCTTACTTCAGCCTGATCGAGCCGATCTTCCGCAAGCATGACGGCCGCCCGCACTGGGGCAAGCTCAACACGCTGAAGGCGGATGACTTCGCGGCGCTTTACCCGAGGTGGAATGATTTTCTGGAAGTGCGGGCGGGCCTCGACCTCGAGGGGAAGTTTCTCAATCCTTATTTGAAGGACGTGTTCGGGGTGATGACATAACCCGCCCTACCCCTTCGCCGTCATGACCCGCTTCATGCGGGTCATCCATGACTTTCTTTCAATGCCACCAAGACGTGGATGGCCCGGACAAGCCGGGCCATGACGATCCTTGAGAGAAAGGGAGGAGCCCTAGTTCGCGCCGCGCCTCGGCGTGATCGGCAGCGGCGCGACTTCGACGCCTTCCTCGATCAGCTCGCGGGCTTCGTCGGGCGTCGCCTCGCCGTAAATGTCGCGATGTTCCGTCTCGCCGTAATGGATGCGGCGGGCTTCCTCCGCGAAGGCGTCGCCTACATAGTCGCAATTCTCTTCGACATGTTTTTTCAGCGCGAGCATCATCATGCTCATCTTCTGCGCCATCGCAGCGGGCGTCGAAGGCGCTTCGTCTTGCGACGCGCTCTTGCCGCTGCTCTTTCCAATACTGGGCGCCATCAAGGCCTTGCGGACGGAAGCGCTGCCGCAATGCGGGCAGAGAACCTCGCCTGCCTCGACCTGCGTATCGAACCCGGCAGAGGACGGAAACCAGCCGTCGAACTCATGATCGTGCTCACAGGCAAGCGCATAACGGATCATGACACCTGCCTCACGGAGGGAGAGGCGGGGAGCCCGAAGCCACGATCGTGACCGAGGCTCGGCACGCGCTTGCGCGCCTCGGCAATCTTCCCCGTGTCGATTTCGGCGAGGATCACGCCCGGCTCGTCGTGATCCGCTTCCGCGATCACCTCGCCCCAGGGCGCGACGATGAGGCTGTGACCATAGGTTTCGCGGCCGCATTCATGCTTGCCGCCCTGCGCGGGCGCGATGACGAAGCAACCTGTCTCGATGGCGCGCGCCTTCAGAAGCGTGTGCCAGTGCGCTTCGCCCGTCTGCCGCGTGAAGGCGGCGGGCACGGTCAGAAAATCGGCGCCTGCCTGCGCGAGCGTGCGATAGAGGTGCGGGAAACGGACGTCGTAGCAGACGGTGAGGCCGAGACGGCCCCAGGGAAGCCGCGCGAGGATCGCTTCGCGGCCCGGCTCGTAGTTCCTGCTCTCGCGGTAGCTCTCGCCGCCCGCGAGATCGACATCGAACATGTGGATCTTGTCGTAGCGCGCCGCGACATCGCCCTCCGGCGAAATCAGAAAGGCGCGGTTCGCAACCTTTTCGTCCGAAAGCCGGATCGGCAGCGAACCGATCAGCAGCCAGATATTCTTCTCCGCCGCGAGCGAACGAAACGCGGGCAAGGCTTCATCGTCCTTCTCCTCGCGCACCTTGTCGAAAAGGTCCGCCGTCTTCGTGACCAGAAGCGACGTCATTTCCGGCGTTGCGACGAAGGAAGCGCCCTGCTCCGCCGCTTGCGCGACGAGAGCGGACGCGGCCGAGACATTCTCGCCCACATTGCAGGTGCTGCGCATCTGAACGCAGGCCGCAGTGAAAGATGTCGATGAAGCGGTCATGAGGTCAGGCAGCGAGCATCGGATCAAGCTTGCCGGAGGCGTCGAGCGCGTAGAGGTCGTCGCAGCCACCGACATGATCGTCGCCGATGAATATCTGCGGCACGGTATGCCGGCCATGCGCGCGGTTCATCATCTCCCGGCGCTTGTCCGCGTCCATGCCGACGTCGATCTCGGTAAAGGAGACGCCCTTCTTCTGGAGCAGACCCTTGGCCCGATAACAAAAGGGGCAAAGCATGGTCGTGTAGATGGTGACATCCGCCATGACGGCTACTCCGGAGTTGAACAAGGGGACGGAACGAGGCCCGCCCCGGAAAACAAGAGGCTTTATATCATATAGAAGCCCCGCCCGGCGGAACAACCCGGGCGAGGCAGAGCACGGAAACCTCGCGCGCGCCGGCCGCGACGAGCACCCGCGCGCAGGATTCCGCCGTGGCGCCGGTCGTCATCACATCGTCGATGAGAACGATATGGCGGTTCCGGACAAGGGCTTCTCCGCCCGGGCCCAGCCGGAACGCGCCGGCGACATTGCGCCGCCGCTGATCGCCCGAAAGGCCGACCTGCGGCCGCGTCGCCCGGACGCGGACCAGCAGGTCCGGCATGTTGGAGAGACCCGAAAGACCCGCAAACGCCCGGGAAAGCTCCGCCGACTGATTGAAACGGCGTGAAAAGAGCCGGCGCTTGTGCAACGGCACCGGGGCGACGATGTCGGCATCGGCGGCGATATCGGCCCCGATGCGCAGAAGCCAGCGGGCAAAGGCTGGCGCGGCCTCCATGCGGTCGGAATATTTGAAGCGGTGAACAAGCATGGCGCTCCGGTCGCTGTAGCGCATGACGGCGCGGGCGCGGGCATAGGAGGGCGGGTTCATCAGCGCCGCCGCACTGACGGCACCCTCCCCTGCCTCGTAGGGAAAGGGAATGCCCGTGACGGCGCACCATGGCCGTTCCATGAAATCGACTTGCGACCAGCAGGGGCCGCAAAGCGCTCCATGCGCGGAGACGCCGCGCCCGCACCCCAGGCAGAGCGGAGGCAGCGCAATATCGGCAGCACGGGCAAACCCGGCCCGCGTCATGCCGATCCAGATTCCCAAGCCTCGAAGTTCCATTGCACCCCCGCTGCCTGCGGGCAAATCCTAGCACGACAATGCGGAGCTTGCGGGCGCGCCTTGCCGCCACCATGATGCGCGCCATGCCCGAACCCGGCCCCGGAACCAGTCCCGACCCGAAAATGCGCGTCTTTGACCGCGCCCTGCTGCGCCGCCGCCGCGACCGCGCCGCCGCGTCGTTCAGCGGCTACGACTTCCTGCTGCGCCGGGCGGGCGAAGACATCGTCGAACGGATCGCCGCCGCCAACCGCGACTTCGAGGTGGCGGCCGATCTTGGCTGCCACCGGGGAACGCTCGCGCAGGCGGCTGCCGAAGGCGGGCTGCCGCAGGGCAAGATCGGTATGCTTGTCTCGTCCGACATGTCGATGCCGATGCTCGCATCCGCACCGGTCCCGCGCGTGGTTGCAGATGAAGAAGCGCTTCCATTCGCGAATGGAAGCCTGAACCTCGCGACAAGCATCCTGTCTCTGCACTGGGCGAACGACCTGCCGGGGGCGCTGATCCAGATCCGCCGGGCGCTGAAGCCCGACGGGCTTTTCCTCGGCGCTCTGTTCGGCGGCGAGACACTGACGGAACTGCGCCAGTCGCTCGCCGAAGCCGAAATCGAAATGGAGGGGGGCCTGAGCCCCCGCGTCTCTCCCTTCGCCGACCTGCGCGACATGGGGAGCCTCCTGCAGCGCGCGGGCTTCGCGTTGCCGGTCGCCGACACCGACAGGGTGACGGTGCGCTACGCCGATCCTTTGCGGCTGATGGCGGATCTGCGCGGCATGGGCGAGACGAACGCGCTCACCGAACGGCGGCGGGCGCCGATGCGGCGCGCGACGCTGATGCGCGCGGGCGAAATCTATCGCGAGAAATTCGGACTGCCGGACGGGCGCGTGCCCGCGACCTTCGATATCGTCATCGTGACGGGCTGGGCACCGCATGAGAGCCAGCAGAAACCGCTCCGTCCGGGGAGCGCGGAGGCGCGGCTTGCCGATGCGCTCGGCACCGTGGAGCGCCCGGCAGGCGACAAGACCGGGAGATGAAGATCAGCCGGCGAGCGCCGTCGCGACCTTGTTGAAGAGAGAGTCGTTGAGCGCCGTGCCCGTGGTGCCGACGATGGAGATGATGACGGCGGAAATGCCGGCCACGATCAGCGCATATTCGATTGCGGTTGCGCCCCGTGTGTCGGACCGGAAAGCCCGAACAAAATTCCCGAAACCCGACATGCCACCCTCTTTTCGTTCGCACGACCTCCCTCAGAGGAGATCGCGCAGCACCGCTATCAGCGGCTCATCCGCAGGCGGCATCGGATAATCCCGAAGCCTGACCGGCGGCACCCAAGTCAGCGCCTGGCCTTCAAGGGGCCTGACCTCCCCCTCCCAGCGCCGGCAGACATAAAGCGGCATCAGGAGATGGAACCCCTCATATTCGTGGCTCGCGAAGGTGAGCGGCGCCAGGCACGCCTTCGCGACGTCGATACCAAGTTCTTCCTTCAGTTCCCGGATCAGGCAGGCCTCGGGCACTTCGCCCTCCTCGACCTTGCCGCCCGGAAACTCCCAAAGGCCCGCCAACGGCTTGCCCTCGGGACGCCGGGCGATCAGCACCCGGCCATCGGCATCGACAAGCGCGCAGGCAGCGACGAGAAGGAGCCGTTTCGGCCCGCCCGTTCCGCCTTCGCGCTCGTCTGCCATGGTCGTGCCTTCTGGTTAAGGGTTTCACCCGCCGGAGCCTGAAAGGGGCCCGAACGCGGCGGTTCTTCGGATTTTAGTTAAAAATGCGGAAACTTAGGATCAGCTTCGATAATCCGCATTGATGCGGATGTAGTCGTAGGTGAGGTCGCAGGTCCAGACCGTGGCCGAGGACTTGCCGACGCCCACATCGACATCGATGCCGATATCCGAGCCCTTCATGTGGCGAGCGACCGGCGTTTCGTCGTAGCCGGGAACCGCCATGCCGTTCTTCGCGACATCGATCCCGCCGATCCTGATGGTGAGCTTGTCCCTGTCCGCTGCCTCGCCCGACTTGCCGACCGCCATGACGACGCGGCCCCAGTTGGCGTCCTCGCCGGCAATCGCGGTCTTCACCAGCGGCGAATTGGCGATGGTCATGCCGATTCGCCGCGCCGCCTGATGGCTCTGCGCGCCCGTGACCGCAATGCGGATGAACTTGGTCGCGCCTTCGCCGTCCTTCACCACCTGATGCGCGAGATCGAGCATCAGATCGTCGAGCGCGGCACGAAATTCGCGCAGACGCGGATCGCCGGCGCGCACGATGGGCGGTTCGTCCTTCATGGCCGCACCCGTCGCGAAGACCAGCACGCTGTCCGATGTCGAGGTGTCGCTGTCGACCGTGATCGCGTTGAAACTGTCGCGCACGCCGAGCAGCAGCAGTGTCTGCAGGATCTTTGCCGGGATCGCGGCATCCGTGAAGATGAAGACGAGCATGGTGGCAAGGTCCGGCGCGATCATGCCCGAGCCCTTCGCGATGCCGTTGATCGCAACCTCGGCGCCGCCGATCCTCACCTTGCGGGTCGCCATCTTCGGATAGGTATCGGTCGTCATGATGGCGCTGGCGGCTTCATCCCACTTGTCCGGCGCGGCGGAAGCGAGCGCGGCGTCGATACCCTTCACCACCGGCTCCGGGTCCATCGGCTGGCCGATGACGCCGGTCGAGGCGATGAAGACATCCTTCTGGCGGCAATTGCCTGCCTGCGCGGCCGCGGCGGCCGTCGCCTTGACGGTCGCAACGCCGGCCTTGCCGGTAAAGGCATTCGAATTGCCGGAATTGACGACGAGCATTCGCCCTTCGCCATTGTCGCCGACATTGTTGCGGCACCATTCGACCGGCGCGGACGCCGTTTTCGAGGTGGTGAAGACGCCGGCCGCCTGCGTGCCTTCCGCCATGCGGACAACGAGAAGATCCGTGCGGCCCTTGTACTTGATGCCCGCCGCCACGGTGCCGAGTTCGACGCCGCCGATGGGCGGAAGCTTCGCGTAAGCCTTCGGCGCGAGTGGCGAAACCCTGGGCGCGGCCTTCTTCCTTGCCGGCTTCTTCGCGGGCTTGCGGGCCGCTTTCGCGGCTGGCTTTTCAGCGGCCTTCGCCCTGGCGCGGACGGCTTTCTTCGGCTTCGCGGTCTTGCGCTGGGCGCGCGACGGCTTCGCCTTGCTGCGCGGCTTCGCTTTTGCCTTGCCGCTCGTCTTGCGCTTCGGTTTCGCCGAAGCCTTCACGCTCTTCTTGACCGCCATCCGCCGCTCCGCCTGCCCGCTGTTTCCCTGGATTACTCCTGCGGCACGATCTGCGGGCGTCCGCCTGAAGGTGCTGCCTCGTCGACGCCGATAATCTCGATCTTTGCCTCGTTGCGCAAACCTTCCATGAGCTTCTGTCCCTCCTGACGCGCGATCTGACGGATGATGTCCTCGCGCGCTTCCTCGAAGGACGGCTTCGGGACATCGCGGAATTCGACCAGCTTGATCACATGCCAGCCGAACTGGGTCTCGACGGGCGCCGAAACCTCGCCGGGTTCGAGACCGAAGACGGCCTCGCCGAACTGCGGCACCATGTCTTCCTTGCGAAACCAGCCGAGGTCGCCGCCATCGGCGGAGCTGCCGTCGCGCGAATGCTCCTTCGTGGCATCCTCGAAGCTCTTTCCGTCCGCAATCTCCGCGGCGATCCTGTCTGCCTCTTCCTTCGTTTCGACGAGGATGTGCTTTGCGTTCGCTTCCTGCTCGGCTGGCGCGTTCTTCACATTCTCGTCATAGAAGGCGCGAACCGCCTCGTCGGTCACCTTGTCCTGCATGAGCTGGACCCAGTAGACGTCGCGCAGCGCCTTCTCGTTGAAATAGTCCTGACGGCGCTTCACGGCCGGATCGTCGTCGACATGCTTTTCCTCCGCGGCAAGCGCCACGACACGGCGGTCGATCAGCATGCCAAGAAGGTACTGGAACCGCATTTCCGGCTCGAGCCGCGCCAGCGCCGCTCCCATTTCCTCGTCCGCCATCGCAATGTCCGAATAGCTGATCGGCGTGCCGTTGACCCTGGCCACGGTTTCGTCGGCGGCGGCGCTTTCCTCCTGCGCGAATGCGCCCGTGCCGGCAAGAAACGAGAACGCCAGGGCGGCAAGGACGTGGCGGGAAACGGACATGAAAGAACCTTCCTTGTGACTTCAGAACCCCGAACCGGGGTGTGGAGGCGGCAAACGGCCTTCTGCGGGGCCACATCGAGGATAGGCCGGGTGAAAAGGCGGAATTTTGGCGGGCCATAATGACGGCAGGGTCCCGGCCACACAAGCGCCACACACCGGACCTAGATCGGGACGCAAATGGAGCGAATCCGGCGGATTCGCGACACCGCGACGGCTTTCCGCCCGGTCCGCGTTCGATTGACAAGGATGGGACGCCCCCTTACATCGGGAGCGCACCGCAAGAGGAATGTGACCTGATGGCAAGCTTTGGCGCCTTCGCCAAGCGTCTTTTCGGCTCCTCCAACGACCGGAAGATCAAGGCTTACAAAGCCCGCGTCGAGGCGATCAACGCCCTCGAACCGGAGATGGCTGCGCTGAGCGACGAGGCCCTGAAGGCCAAGACCGGCGAATTCCGCGCCCGCCTCGCCGATGGCGCAACGCTTGAAGACATCCTTCCCGAGGCCTTCGCCGCCGTTCGCGAGGCCGCAAAACGGACCCTCGGCCAGCGCCACTACGACGTGCAGCTGATCGGCGGCATGGTGCTGAACGACGGCAACATCGCCGAAATGAAGACCGGCGAAGGCAAGACGCTGGTCTCGACGCTGGCGGCCTATCTGAACGCGCTGCCCGGCAACGGCGTCCATATCGTCACCGTCAACGACTACCTCGCCAGGCGCGACGCCGAATGGATGGGCCAGATCCATCGCTTCATGGGGCTCGAGGTCGGCGTGATCCTGCATGGCCTCAGCGACGACCAGCGCCGCGAAGCCTATGCCGCCGACATCACCTACGGCACGAACAACGAATACGGCTTCGACTACCTGCGCGACAACATGAAGTACCAGCTCACCTCGATGGTGCAGCGCGCGCATGGCTTCGCCATCGTCGACGAAGTGGACTCGATCCTGATCGACGAGGCACGGACGCCGCTCATCATCTCGGGCCCGCTGGACGACAAGTCGGACCTCTATCTCTCCATCGACGAGGTGATCCCCTCGATCGGCGACGACGATTACGAGCTCGACGAGAAGCAGCGCACCGTGAACCTCACCGAGGACGGCAACGAGCGCATCGAGGAACTCCTGAAGGAGCGCGGCATCCTCGAGGAAGGCAGCCTCTACGACATCGAGAACATCTCGATCGTCCATCACGTGAACAATGCGCTCAGGGCTCACAAGCTCTTCCAGAAGGACAAGGACTACATCGTCAAGGCAGGCAAGGTCGTCATCATCGACGAATTCACCGGCCGCATGATGGAAGGTCGGCGCTATTCCGACGGTCTGCACCAGGCGCTCGAAGCCAAGGAGCGCGTGCCGATCCAGCCGGAAAACCAGACGCTCGCTTCCATCACCTTCCAGAACTATTTCCGCATGTACGGCAAGCTCTCGGGCATGACCGGCACGGCGATGACCGAAGCGAACGAATTCGCCGACATCTACGGCCTCGAAGTGGTCGAAATCCCGACCAACAAGCCGATTGCCCGCCTCGACGAAGACGACGAGGTCTATCGCACGACGCGCGAGAAATACGAGGCGATGATCGAGGAGATCGAGGATTGCGCGAGCCGCGGCCAGCCCGTGCTTGTCGGCACCACCTCGATCGAGAAATCCGAAACGCTTTCCGAGCTTCTGAAGAAGAAGAAGGTGAAGCACAAGGTGCTGAACGCGCGCTACCACGAGCAGGAAGCGCATATCGTGGCGCAGGCGGGCGTGCCCGGCGGCGTCACCATCGCGACCAACATGGCCGGCCGCGGCACCGACATCCAGCTCGGCGGCAACCTCGAAATGCGGCTCGCCGACGAGACGGCGGGCATCGAGGACGAGGCGGCGCTCAAGCGCAAGACGGAAGAAGTGAAGGCCGACATCGAGGCGAAGAAGCGCGAGGCGCTCGACGCCGGCGGGCTTTACGTCATCGGCACGGAACGCCATGAAAGCCGCCGCATCGACAACCAGCTTCGCGGCCGCTCGGGCCGTCAGGGCGACCCCGGACGTTCGAAGTTCTACCTCTCGCTCGAAGACGACCTGATGCGCATTTTCGGCACCGACCGCATGGACGGCATGCTGCAGAAGCTCGGCCTTGAGGATGGCGAGGCTATTGTCCATCCCTGGATCAACAAGGCGCTCGAGAAGGCGCAGCAGAAGGTCGAGGCGCGCAACTTCGACATCCGCAAGAACCTGCTGAAGTTCGACAACGTGATGAACGATCAGCGCAAGGCGATCTTCGAGCAGCGCATCGAGCTGATGCGCGCTGACGACGTGTCCGACACGGTCGACGACATGCGCCGCCAGGTGGTCGACGACATGGTGGCGCTGCATGTGCCGGAAAAGGCCTATGCCGAACAGTGGAACCTCGAGGGCCTGAAGGAAGACGCGAAGAAGACGCTCGACCTCGACCTGCCGGTGGAGGAATGGGCGGAAGAGGAAGGCATCGCGGAAGAGGAAATCCGCGAGCGCATCCACGCCGCCTCGGACCGGCTGATGGCCTCGAAGACGGCGCAGGTCGGCCCCGACCTCATGCGGCAGGTGGAAAAGGCCGTGCTGCTGCAGACGCTCGACCAGCACTGGCGCGATCACCTGATGATGCTCGATCATCTGCGTCAGGCGGTGGGCTTGCGCGGCTACGCGCAGCGCGACCCGCTGAACGAGTACAAGTCGGAAGCCTTCGAACTCTTCGAGAGCCTGCTCTCGCGGCTCCGCGAGGACGTGACGCGGCAACTCGCCGTCGCTCAGTTCGTGACGCAGGAGCAGATGCCGAGGATCGAGGAAGAACGGCTTCCCGAAATGCATGCGCATCACGCCGATCCGCGGACCGGCGAGGATGAGATCGCCGACGGCGACACCGCGACGCTCACGCGCACCGTGCGTAACGATCCGGGCGTCGCTGCGGACCCGAACGATCCAGCCACCTGGGGCAAGACCGCGCGCAATGCGCCCTGCCCTTGCGGCTCGGGCAAGAAATACAAGCATTGCCACGGCGCGCTCTGACGGGCGCGGCAGATGCCGAAAAAAAAGGGCCGCTCCCGAAGGTGCGGCCCTTTTCATTTGCGCCGAAGCAACCCTCAGGCGCGACGACCGTCCGACGCCGCCTTCTTCAGATGGTGGCCGGCAAGGAAGTAGTGCGCCGCCGCCCAGATGTTCAGCATCGCCGTGCCGAAGAGCGCCCAGCGCAGCGACTGGTTGCCCATGCCCATCGTGTAGTTGAAGAAGTCCGACAGGATGCCGACGAATTGCGGACCGAAGCCGAGGCCGATGATGTTGATGATGAAGAGCATCACGGCGGAGGCAAGCGCGCGCTTGGCCGGCGGCGTCAGCGTCTGGATCATCGCGAAGGACGGCCCGAGATAGAACGCGCCGAGGAACGAGATCGGCACGTAGAGAACCCAGAGGATCGAGACCGGGTATCCCGCGACATGGAAAGCCGGCCAGTTGTCCATGAGATAGAAGGCGACGATGAACGGCACCACCAGAACCTTCGCCCAGGCAACGACCCAGGTATTCCAGCGCACGTCCTTCGCGGCCAGCCTGTCGGTCAGCCGTCCGCCGAAATAGGCGCCGAAGCCGCCGACAATGCCGACCATCAGGGCGAGAAAGGTCGAAACTTCGCCAATGGACATGCCATGCGTGCGGATGAGAAAGGCCGGTCCCCACATTACGCCGCCATAGCCGACAAAGGAGGTGATCGTGACACCGCAGACGACATGGCGCGCCGCCGCCGTGTGCCAGAGATGGTGGAACCCTTCCTTGACGATAACGAGACCCGTCTTGAAGTTGAGCGGCGCGTCGGATTTTTCCGGTGCCATGCCGTCGGCGCCGCCGCGCTCCGGCTCCTTGAGCGTGAAGCGGACGAGGAGCGCGAGCACAAGGCCCGGCAGACCGACCACGAAGAAGGCGGCGCGCCAGCCGTACCAGACCGCGACCCAGCCGCCGACCAGAAAACCGATCATCACGCCGAAATAGACGCCGAGCGAATAGATCGCCATCGCGCTGGCACGTTCGTTCGGCGCATACATGTCTGCGATCATCGAATGGGAAGGCGGGCTCGATCCCGCTTCGCCGACACCGACGCCGATACGCGCGAGCGCGAGCTGCCAGAAATTTCCGGCGAGACCGCAAAGCGCCGTCATGCCGCTCCAGATCGCGATCGCCCAGGCGATGATGTTGCGCCGGTTGCCGCGGTCGGCGATGAGGGCGATCGGAATGCCGAGTGTCGCGTAGAAGATCGCAAAGGCGATGCCTGAGAGAAAGCCGAGCTGCGTGTCGGAAAGAAGGAGATCCGCCTTGATGGGTTCAAGAAGGATTCCCATGATGTTCCGATCGACATGGCTCGACGTGTAGCCAAGCACAAGGATCATCAGCGCATAGCGCCTGTACCCCGGTGACAGCGTGGCAGGCGTCGCCCCTTTCGCCATTGTGGCTTCGGCCATTCCCTCTCCCCTCAAATATCTTTTCTTTGGTGCGGCAACTCTAATGGCGCTGGCGGGGCACCGCAATCGGCGCTCCTTGCGATGCCACGTGCCCCTGCCATAATCCCCGCAACCAGAAACGCCCATTCACCCGGAGACGTCCAGATGTCCGCAAGCAAACCCGTTCCCTTCACGGTCGATATTCCGCAAGGGAAACTCGACGCTATCCATGCCAAGGTCAGCGCCTATGAATGGCACGAGATGCCCGAGATAGACCCGGGCGTCGACCGCTGGGCCTATGGCACCGACATGGAATACATGCGTGAACTTTGCACCTATTGGACGACGAAGTTCGACTGGCGCGCGGCGGAAAGGAAGCTCAACGCGTTCCCGCAATTTCATGTCGAGATCGACAGCCAGAAGGTCCATTTCATCCACGTGAAGGGATCGGGCTCGAATCCCGAGACCGTCCTCATGACGCATGGCTGGCCGGGCTCGGTGTTCGAGTTCAATGCGGTGATCGAGCAGCTGGCGCATCCCGAAAAGTTCGGCGGCAATGCCGAAGAGGGAATGAACCTCGTGGTGCCGTCGCTGCCGGGCTACGGCTTTTCCGGAAAGCCGAAGAAGCCCATAGGCCCGAAGGGAACCGCTGCGCTCTGGGACAAGCTGATGCGGGAGGTCCTCGGCTACGACACCTATATCGCACAGGGCGGCGACTGGGGCTCGGTCGTCTCGGGCTGGCTCGCCTACGAGCATTCCGCGACGAAGGGCGGCGGCTGCAAGGCCGTGCATCTCAACATGTATGGCGTGAGGCCCGCGGCTCTCCCGGAAACCGAAGAAGAAAAGCAGTGGGCGGCGGGCGCCGCCATGACCTTCGAACTGGAAAGCGCCTATCTCCGGCTTCAGATGACGAAGCCGCAGACGCTTTCCTACGGCATGATGGATAGTCCCGTGGGCGCGGCCGCATGGATCATCGAAAAGTTCAACGGCTGGTCGGACCGGCGCGGCCCCGACGGCAAGGAGCACATCGAAAACGCCTATACCAAGGACCAGCTGCTGACCAACGTAATGATTTATCTCGTCACCGGAACCTTCAACACGGCAACCTGGTTCTACCGGGGCATGTTCGAGGAAGGCGGCACCAGCATGGCGCCGGGAACGAAGGTCGACGTCCCGACAGGCATCGCAAACTTTCCGAAGGAGTTTCTCGTCTTCCCGCCGCGCAGCATGGTGGAGAAGGGATACAACATCGTGCGCTGGAGCGACTTCGAGCATGGCGGTCATTTCGCGGCACTTGAAACCGGTGACGTCTTTGCGGACGACGTCCGCGCCTTCGTCAACCAGGTGAAAGGCTGAAGGCCATGACCCATCGCATCGTGCCCGCCGATCCGTTTTCGATCCATGTCCCCGATGCCGAGATCGAAGACCTGAAACGGAGGCTGCAACGCACGCGCTTTCCGAACGAACCGCTTGGCAACGAACACTGGGAATACGGTACGAGCCTTCCCTATATGGAGCGGCTCGTCGAATACTGGCGTGACGATTTCGACTGGCGCGCCGCCGAAGCGAACCTCAACCGCTTTCCGCAATACCGCGCAACGCTGACCGACGACGAGGGCGAGGATCACACGATCCACTTCATCTACGAGCGGGGCTCGGGCGACAATCCCGTGCCGCTGATTCTCACCCATGGCTGGCCGTCGACCTTCCGGGAATTCCTCGACGTCGTCGATCCACTCGCGCATCCGGAGAAATACGGGAAACCCGGACCGGCATTCGACGTGATCGTGCCATCGCTGATGGGCTACGGATTTTCCTCGCTGCCGAGGAAGCCCATCGGCCCCGGCGCCATTGCCGATCTCTGGCACCGGCTGATGACGGAAGTCCTCGGCTACGACCGCTATGCGGCGGAGGCAGGCGACTGGGGGAGTTTCGTCACGTCGCGTCTCGCGCTTCAGCATTCGGACGCCGTGATGGGCATTCATCTGACGATGCTGCCGCTCCGGCCGCATCTCAAGCATGAGAGCCAGCCACCGGTAACGGAAGAGGAAGGCCACTGGATCGCGAAGATGCAGAAGTGGTGGCGACAGGAAGAAGGCTATCGTTCGATCCAGTCGACGAAGCCGATGGCGCTCGCGTTTGCCGTGATGGACAGTCCTGCCGGTCTCGCCGGCTGGCTGGCCGACAAATATTATCGCCTCGGCGATACCGACAAGACCGAGACGATGGAAGGCATGATCGCGCGCTTTCCCTTCGATCACATTCTCACCCAGTTTTCGATCTACTGGTTTACCGGAACGATCAATTCGGCGAACACGCTCTACAAGGCGGGGCCCGCCGAGGGAACGGGGCTTCTGAAGCCCGGAGAAAAAGTGACGGTGCCGACCGCTTATTCGGAGTATCCGATCGACGTGTTGCCGGATACGCCGCGCTCATGGGCGGAACGCGGATACAACATCGTACGCTGGCGCATGATGGACCGCGGCGGTCATTTCGCGGCGATGGAAGAGCCTGAACTCTTCGCCGACGACGTGCGCGATGCATTTCACGAAATGGGAATCACGGAAGGAACAAAAGCCGGATGACCCTCGACCAGGGGCTTGCCTTCGGCATCCTGTTCATGGCGCTGGTGCTTTTCGCATCGGGCAAGCTCCGCCATGACATCGTTGCCCTGATTTCGCTCGTCGCCGTATCGCTGGCAGGCCTTGTCAAACCGACGGAAATCCTCTCCGGCTTCGGCCATCCGGCGGTGATAACCGTAGCCGCGGTTCTGGTCGTTTCGGAAGCGCTGCGCAGCTCGGGGCTCGTCGATGTGGTTGTGCGGCGCATCCTGCCCCTGACAAAGACGACAACCGGCCATATCGGCATCCTGACGGGCGTGGTCGCCGTGGCTTCCTCTTTCATGAACAATGTCGGCGCGCTTGCAATCATGCTGCCCGTCGTGCTCGCGACAGCCGCCGAACGCGGACGTCCGCCCGCCATGTTGCTCATGCCCATCGCCTTCGGCTCGATGCTCGGCGGCATGATGACGATGATCGGCACTCCGCCCAACATCATCATCGCAAGCTTTCGCCGCTCCTATGCCGACGAACCCTTCGGCATGTTCGATTTCGCCTGGGTGGGCCTGCCTGTTGCCGTGATCGGCATTCTCTTCATCGCGCTCGGTGCCTGGCGCCTCATCCCGCGCGAGAGAAAGGGCGGCGTCTCGCCGGAAGACATGTTCAGCCTCGAGGAATATGTGATCGAGGTGCGCGTCGGCGAAAAGAGCCCGCTGATCGGCAGGCGCATCGCGCACATGGAGGAAGCCGCGGGCGAAGACATCGTGATTGCCGCCCGTGTGCGCGAGGATGGTCAGATTTACGAGCCGGAAAGCTGGCAACCTGTGGAGCCGAACGATCTCTTTATCCTGCGTGCGGACCCGGCCGATCTCACCGAGTTCCTCAACAATCAGGGGCTGGAGCTCGTAGGCTCGAACGGCGAAAGCCGAGCCGACATCACGAGTACGGACCTGAAGCTGATGGAAGCGATCGTCGGTCCGAATTCACCGCTTATCGGCTTTGGGCCGCGCACATTGACGCGACTGGCGCAGGACAACTTCCATCTCTTCGCGGTGGCGCGGCGGGGCGAACCTATTGGCGGGCGGCTGCATAATGTCCGCTTCCAGACAGGCGACGTACTGCTGCTGCAGACGCGCGAGGGGCCGGACCTGCAACTGCCCCCGGAGCTCGGGCTGCTGCCTCTCCCCGAACGCGGATTGAAGCTCGGGGGCGCGAGACGTCTAGGCACCGCCTTCACCATCTTCGGCGGCGCGATAGCCCTGTCGATGGCGGGCGTGATGCCGATCGGCGTCGCCTTCCTCGCCGCGATCGTCCTTTATGTAATTACCGGCATCCTGCCACTCCGCGATCTCTACCGTCACATAGACTGGCCGGTCATCGTGCTGCTGGGCGCAATGATCCCCGTCGGCCAGGCCCTGCAGAATACGGGCTCCGATACACTTATCGCCGAGAGCATCGCAGGCATGGCAGACGCACTGCCGCTATGGGCGCTCATCGCAGTGCTGCTTGTCGTCACCATGGTTCTGACAGACGTCATCAACAACGCGGCAACGGCGCTCATCATGGCACCGATCTCGATTGCCATAGCCCAGGCACTGGGCGCCAACCCGGATGCCTTCCTGATGACGGTCGCCATTGGTGCGAGTTGCTCGTTCCTGACGCCCATCGGACATCAGTCGAACACGCTGGTCATGGGCCCGGGAGGCTACAGATTTTCGGACTACTGGCGGCTCGGCCTGCCGCTCGAGATCGTGGTGACACTGGTCTCTGTGCCGGCAATCCTGTTCTTCTGGGGCTGAAAGCAGACGCTCAGCCCGGCGTTCCCGCACCGATATCGATCCATGTCGTGTCTTCGTATCCGAGAATCTCGTATGGCCCCGGATCATAGGCAACGGGTTCGAGCGCGCCGAAATAGGAAAGGATCATCCAGCGGCCGGAGTGGCGATGAAACATCGGCAATGTCAGGACTTCGGCCCTGTCGACCATGTTGTCGCGGCGGCTGCGAATGATGTTCCATCGCCCGCAGGGGCATGAAATCTGGGCCTGGATGAGCTTGATGTAGTCGGGCCGGACCTGCGGCAGAATAAGATCGAGAGCGTTCTTGCCGGTGGGATCGAAACCCATCGCACGGCAAACGGCGGTGCCTGTGAGGCGCTGCAGGATAAGATCTTCGGAAACGACTTCGAGGATCGTTACGGCCGGCATAAGGGCCGCGATGCGCGCCGGGTTAAATTCGCTCCGGTCCGGCACGACGCCGGTTTTCGGCAGGCTGTCCCAGTAACCAAAGAACGTTTTGGCACCGGCGGTCTGGAGCACATCGGGCTCGGCAAGCATGGAGTTGTTCCCGCCAGTTACGAAAACGAGACGTTCGACTTCGTTCTAGGCGGGCATGCTTAATGTTCGATGAATCCCGGTATTCCGGAAAATATAGCTCAGGAAAGGCCGAGCCGTCCCATGGCGAGGAACTTCTCGCGGCGAACCCGGCGAATGGAATCCGCATCGAGCTTTTCGAGCCCCTTGAGCTCTTCCGCAATCGCGTCGCCTGTTTCCTTGATCATCTGCTGCCGCTCGCGATGGGCACCGCCCGTGGGTTCCGGCAGGATGCGGTCGATCACGCCAAGTTCCTTGAGATGCTGCGCGGTGATCTTCATCGCGGTCGCCGCATCCTTCGCCTTGTCGGAACTGCGCCAGAGAATGGAAGACGCTCCCTCCGGCGAGATCACGCTGTAGATCGAATGCTCGAGCATCAGCACGCGGTTGCCACAAGCAATGCCGATGGCCCCGCCGGACATGCCCTCACCGATGATGACCGAAATAAGCGGCACGCCGAGCGACAGGCAGCGATCCGTCGAGCGCGCAATCGCTTCGGCGACGCTGCGCTCTTCGCTTTCCATGCCGGGATAGGCGCCAGAGGTATCGGCAAGCGTGACGACGGGAATGCCGAAGCGCTCGGCAAGTGTCATCAGCCGGATCGCCTTGCGGTAGCCTTCAGGGCGAGCCATACCGAAATTGTGCTTGATGCGGCTCTGCGTGTCCGAGCCCTTCTCGTGCCCGATAAACATCACCGATCGGCCACGGAAACGGCCGAGCCCGCCGACGATAGCCGAATCTTCACCATAAAGCCGGTCGCCCGCGAGTGGCGTGAAGTCTTCCGCCAGCCGCTCGACATAGTCGAGGAAATGGGGCCGCGCCGGATGACGCGCTACCTGCACCTTCTGCCAGGGCGTAAGCGAGGCATAGGTTTCCTTCAGAAGCTGCGACGCTTTGAGCTCGAGTTTGGAGACTTCATCGCCAATGCTGACTGACGGGTCTTCCTGTGCGAGAAGCTTCAGCTCCTGCACCTTACCCTCCAGTTCCGCTATCGGTTTCTCGAAATCGAGATAGGTGTGCATCGCGCTCCGGCAGCTCCCGCACGGCCGCGAAAGCGGACCCGGCGAACGAACCTCTTTGGGGGTCCGTTGTTGGCAAGTGCGCGGCACACTGACCCGCCCCCGCCTCCTTGTCAACCGGCGCTGCCCCCAAAGGTAAATGGCGGAATCCTGCGCTTCTCGGGCCGGTGTCACAAAACCGGAACCTGCCTCGTCTTGAAGGGGAAGTCCTTGTTCAGACAGACAGGAGGTTCCGATGACGGATCTCGCCTTACCGAAATACAAAAGCCCTCCGCTGAGAACCGCAGCTCTCGCCATCTGGGGTCTGCTCTCGTTCGGAAATGCGCTCTGGATGCTCGCGGACCCTGCAGGCTGGTACGCCAGCATCGACGGGGTTCCCAATACCGGTCCCTACAACCATCACTTCGTGCGGGATATCGGCGTCGCCTACCTGACCCTCGCGCTGCTCGTCGCGGGTGCAATCCGCTGGCCGGGCGCGGCAGTTCCGCTGCTTTCCGCCGTCACGCTTTATCTCACTCTGCACGCATTGCTGCATGTCTGGGACATCGCGGCTGCGCGTCTTCCCGCTGAACACCTCCTTGTGGATCTGCCGGGCGTCTTTGCTCCTCCCTTCATTTCGGCGTTGCTTACCTGGTGGGCCAGGCCGACCCGTTTCTGACCCTCTGCACAGGAGACAATCATGTTCGGATTTCTCGCCCGCCGTCTCATCGACATGCAGGAACGGGTGACCGGGTCGAGCGCGGACTATGCGCGCGACCTCCATGCCGGCTCGCCCGCCGCTTTCTGGCGCTTCACGATCTCCATGATGTCGTCGCGCTACGTGAAGAGATTGCCCCCCGAAGTCTACTGTGTCGCCGGCCTGGCCGCCCTGCGGTCGGAGGATTGCGGCCCCTGTGTCCAGATCGGCGTCAACCTCGCCCTCGCGCAAGGCATCTCGCCGGCTGTCGTGCGCGCTGCCGCAACAGGCGATATCGAATCGCTCAGCGAAGAGAATCGCTTGGCCTTCGAATTTGCCCGGGCGGTCGCGACGCGCGACTTTCGCGCCGAAGAGTTGCGTCCCATGATCGAGAGAAACTGGGGCAAGGCCGGACTGGCCGAACTGGCGCTCGAGATTGCGAGCGTGCGGGCTTATCCGGCAATGAAGCGTGCTTTGGGATATGGTCAGTCCTGCCAGCGCGTCGTCATCGAAGGTGAAGTGGCCGACGCGCGCCCAAGAGAGGCAGCGGCATGAAAGCGACAACGAGGCAAGAGGGAAAGGACGAGATTTTCGAGTGCCACCGCGCTCGGGTCTTTTCCGTCGCCTATCGCATCCTCGGCTCGGTAGCGGACGCCGAGGATGTCGTGCAGGACGCCTGGCTGCGCTGGCGGAACACCGACACGTCCGGCATCCAGAACCCCGAAGCATGGCTTGTGACGACGGTTGCCCGGCTCGCCATCGACCAGCTTCGCAGTGCCCGCGCCAGACGGGAAACCTATGTCGGTCCGTGGCTGCCGGAACCGATCGTTGAGCTTGCGAGCGCGAGCGAGACGACGCCTGAGGAGCGCCTGTCGCTGGCCGACGACATCTCGATGGCGCTGCTGCACATGCTGGAACGGCTTGCGCCGGAAGAACGCGCGGCGTTCCTGCTACATGACGCTTTCGACTATGGCTATGGTGAGCTGGCCGCGCTTCTCGGCAAATCGGAAGCGGCCTGCCGCCAGACGGTGAGCCGCGCCCGCAAGCGCGTGAAAGACGCTCACCCGCGTTTCGATACCAGTGCAACGGAACATCGCCGCCTTGCGGCGGCCTTCAGCAGCGCGATCTCGGCTGCCGACCCCAGGGCACTGATCGAGTGTTTCAGCGAAGACGTGGTGTTCTATTCAGACGGCGGCGGCAAGGCGATTGCCGCCTTGAACCCGCTTTACGGACCGGACCACGTGACGCGCTTCCTGATAGGCATCCTGAAGAAGCGGCCGGAAAACTTTGCCGTGCAGCCCGCAACGGTGAACGGATTGCCGGGATTTCTGATGACGGAAGGAGAAGGCCGGGTTCATTCGGCTCTGAGCTTCGGCGTCAGCGACGGCCGCATCTCCGCACTCTACATGATCCGCAATCCGGACAAGCTGCAGCACACGGACCTGCGTTAGGACGCTTTGCCCTTCTTCGCGAGCGGATGATGCGTCTGCACCAGTTCCTTCAGCCGCTCGTCAAGCACATGCGTATAAATCTGCGTCGTCGAGATATCGGCATGGCCCAGCATCTGCTGGACGGCGCGCAGATCGGCGCCGTTGGCGAGGAGATGGCTCGCAAAGGCATGACGCAGCGTGTGCGGCGAGACGCGCGTCGGGTCGAGACCCGCGGCAACCGCAAGGTCCTTCAGAAGCTGGGCGAAACGATGCCGCGTGAGATGGCCCTGCCGGCCGCGCGAAGGAAAAAGCCAGGGCGAAACATGGTCCCCAAGCCGCATCGAGCGGAGCGGCAGATAGGCGTCGATCGCAGCGCGCGCCGTTTCCGACAAGGGTACGAGCCGTTCGCGGCCACCCTTGCCGCTCACCGCAAGGAACCGTTCCTCGCCCCGCACGGCCGAAAGCGGCAACCCGACAAGCTCCGAGACGCGGAGGCCGGTCGCATAGAGCACTTCCATCAGACAGACGAGCCGGGCCCGCTTGTAGGCAAGTACCGCTTCTTCCTGCGTCCGTCCGTCTTCTGCGCGCTGCGCGGCGGCAAGAAGCGCATCGACCTCCTCGACCGTGAGCGTTTTCGGCAACGGGCGCGCGCGTCGCGGCCCTTCGATAGATCCGCACGGGTCGTCCGCACGAACGCCTTCCGCGAAAAGGAAACCGTGAAATTGCCGAATGGCGGAAAGCCGGCGGGCGGCAGTCGAGGCAGAGAGTCCCTGTTCGGAGAGCCCTTCGAGATAATCGCGAACGTCACGTGTCGTCGCACCGCTCTGGTCCCGGCCCCGCGTGGCCAGAAAGGCGGAAAAGTCTTTCAGGTCGCGTTCATAGGCATCGAGCGTGTTGCGTGCCGCACCACGCTCGGCGCTCAGCATTTCCAGAAAGGCTTCGAGATGATGCCCGCGCTCCTGAGACTTCTTCGACATGTAACTCACCCGTTTGAACTCAACCACGTCCGGCGTTGCTTCGCGCCATGAGCGCTTCAAGTGCGAGACGCCGGGCCTCGCTTTCGAGATTGACCGCCTTGAGACTTGCAACTGCTTGTGCCGAAGCCCGCGGATGAACCGTACCCGGTCCTTTCTGTCCGATGGCATCGAGCGAAAGAAGAACCGTCTCACCGACGGCATTCTTCTGGCCTGCCGCCTGAAGGCGGTTCAGCAAGGCTTCCGGAGGCACATCGCCCGTCAGCGCTCCGCGTGCATCCAGCAACGCGTCCCATACGGCGGGCGTGAGCTGAAAGCCGAGCGCTTCGAGCATCATGGCTTCGCTTGCCGCATAGAGCTGCGTCGCCTTCACGCCCGATTTGAGGTCGGAAACGATTTCCGCCGACGTTTTCTCGCTATCGAAGGACTGCGGTGACCCGCCGGAAACGCGCATGAGCCCGGTCAGTTCCCTCGTGTCACGACCCAGCATCTGCCCGCCGGAAGAAATCAACGACAGCCAGTCCTGCGCGCGAGACCGCTCACCGATCGCAATGAAGGCGCGGGCGGCAGCGGGCGCGAGAGGCCTCAGCGCATCGGACGGCACCATGCGGTTGAGCTCGGGGTAAAGCGCTTCCACTGTCGGATAATAGAGGCCCGCGGATTCCGCCGTGGCAAAGGCAAGCTTGAAGAGATGAATGCGTTCGTCGGCAGCGGCCGCCATGCCGATCGACTGAAAGATCATCGCACGGCGCAACGAGGACGACTCCGGAATGTCCGAAGTGAGAAGCCCTGCCATCTGTTCAGGCGTAAAGCTTGGCTTACGGTAGAAGGCCGCAAGATCGCGGCCGTCGAGCAGGCCATAGGCCGCAGCGCGCTCGGCGGCAGCAACTTTCATCTCATCCGAGACCGACGGATCGGCAAGCATCGATTGCAGCAGCGCAGGCTCGACAATCTCCACCGCATTTTCCGGTAATTCGCGATCTGCAAGCCGGTAGAAGGCGGTGTCGACAATAGCGAGCTTGTTCGGCTCGGGCGCCCTGAGCGTTATCCCCGCCGCCGCTTCGCTCGCAAGCGAATAGAACAAGGCATCATCCATGCCTTCTTCCCGCGCGAGATCGAGCGTCAGGCTCGCAATTTCCGTATTGCCCGCCGCAATCTGGCAATAGGCGCTGAGCTTGACGGAGAACGCTGCCATTGCGTCATGAGCGGGATCGTTGCCAGGCGGAATATCCTTCAGCGCGTCGCAAGCGAGCCGGTCGTCTCCCTGTGCAAGAGCCGCCCGTGCGATACCCGCGGCAACAGCCGGGCCTCGCTCATTGCCGACCGTTGCGCCGAGGTCGAGCGCGGCCTGCGTCTGTCCGGCCGCAATCAGCCGATTGAGCCTTATGGCAAGCAGCGATACGCCGCCACTCGCCCCTTCCGGCGGCTGCGCGCCTGTGAGGAGAAGACGCCGGGCGAGATCGTTCATGACGGGTGAGCGAGCGGGAACAGGAAGACGCGACAGATAGCGGTCGATATCGGCGCGAGACGCTCCCTGCCACATGTCTGTGCCGAGGCCGCCTTGCTGCGCACTGATAAGCCCCGCGGTCGACGCATCAACGCCCGTAAGCGTTCCGATCTGGATGCCGCTGTTGTCCTGGCCCGGCACCGCGCTCAGCATGCGAACGCTGGGCTCGCTCGCTCGCTTGCCGGCGGGAAAGAACTGCGAAGGCCCTGCGGGCTCCTCCGCCTGCGGCATGCCGGACGAAGGCGTGGTCGCGCCATAGCCCGGCGGCACGATGCGGCGCGGACCGGCCTCGCCCGCAGGCGCGAGATTGGCGGAGGACGACGAATCGGATTTCAGGCTCTCCGGCACAGGCCCGGACGGCTGCATGCCGGTGGGCGCCTGAAGCATATTCGCTTCCTGAGCGACAACCGGCGCACCGGACAGGGCAAACGAGGCGATGAGCGCGAAGCCGGCGGCGGCGAACCGCCCTTCCGACTTAACGCGGAAACTGGTCATCTGGGAGAACCTTCTCCACTGTCTGGACCTGCGGCACGACCGACTGGTCCAGATAAAAAAGCCCACCCGCAAATGCAGCCACGAGAATGACGGCAACGGCGAGAAAGCTGGTAGCACGGCTCATGATTCTTCCTTCTTCTGGGTCTTCGCGGGACCCTTCGGGTTCATGCCGCCGGGACAATTCATCAGCATTAGGCCCCGGTTGCGGCGAAATTTGGGCGCGACGACACGCCCCGAAAGGCTTATCTACAGGTCCAGCCAGGCTGCAACCATGTTAACAATCGTTTACGATGCCGCATCTGCGGCGAATATCGGGTCGCGAGACTAGGCCAACAAGGTTAATGCCACCAGAACCGGTCGGAACGCCCGGAGCCCTGCGAGGAGAGAGAGCGGATCGATGATAGCGGAACCGGAAGCAGGCGAACGACTCGCCCCCGTGCCCGCGGCCGAACGCTCCATCGTGCTTGTCGGACTGATGGGTGCAGGCAAGACGACTGTGGGCCGCCGGCTGGCGCGCCGCCTCGACCTTGCCTTCGTGGACGCCGACGCCGAAATAGAGGAAGCAGCGGGCGAAACCATCCCCGAGATCTTCGAGCGCCGGGGCGAGGCGGCTTTTCGTGCCGGCGAACGGCGCGTGATCGCACGGCTTCTCTCGGGGCCGCCGCAGGTTCTCGCAACCGGCGGGGGCGCCTACATGGATCCCGTCACACGAGCGAATATCGCCGCGCGCGGCATATCGATATGGCTGAAAGCGGATCTCGACATCCTGATGAAACGCGTCGGCAAACGCGGCGACCGCCCTCTGCTTCAGAACGGCGATCCACGCGCGACGATGCAGCGGCTGATGGAAGAGCGCTATCCGGTATATGCCGAGGCGGACATTACGATCGAAAGCCTCGAAGGGCCGCACGACACGATCGTCGAAACCATTGTCGAGAGGCTGAAAGAGTTCCGCACGGCCGACGCCATGCAGGATCACGCCGGGCAGGATCATGACTGACACGACACGCAAGGTGACCGTCGAGCTCGGTGATCGCGCATACGATATTCTCGTCGGATCGGGGCTGATCGCGAATGCGGGTAACCATCTCAAACCGCTTTTGCGGCGGCAGCGCGTTGCCATCGTGACCGATGAAATCGTCGCCGGGCTTCACTTGCCCGAACTCGAAAGAAGTCTCGATGGCGCTGGCATTCGCCATTCGGCAATCCGCCTCGCACCGGGCGAGAGCACGAAGTCCTTTGCCGAACTCGAGAAACTTACGGAGTGGCTTCTCGGCGAAGGTATCGAGCGCGGCGATCTCGTCATCGCGCTCGGCGGCGGCGTCATCGGCGACTTGACCGGCTTTGCGGCGGCAATCCTGCGTCGCGGCGTCGACTTCGCGCAGATTCCGACAACCCTGCTCTCTCAGGTCGACAGCTCGGTCGGCGGCAAGACCGGCATCAATACGAAACAGGGCAAGAACCTCGCGGGCGCCTTCCACCAGCCCCGCCTGGTCCTGGCCGACACGGACGCGCTGGCAACGCTTCCCATGCGCGAATTCCTCGCAGGCTATGCCGAAGTGGTGAAATACGGACTGATCGGCGACCGCGACTTTTTCGACTGGCTCGAGGCCAATCTCGATCGCCTGAAGGAAGGCGATGTCGAAGCCCGCATCCACGCCATCGTGAAGAGCTGCGAGGCAAAGGCCGCGACCGTCGCCGCGGACGAGCGCGAAGGCGGCGTACGCGCGCTGCTCAATCTCGGACACACTTTCGGCCACGCCCTTGAAGCGGCAACGGGTTTCTCCAGCCGGCTCGTTCATGGCGAGGGCGTTGCCGTCGGCATGGCGCTCGCTTTCGATCTGTCGGTGCGGCTCGGCCTCTGCTCCGGGCAGGACGCCGAGCGCGTCCGCAACCACCTCGCGCGCGCCGGGCTGCCCTCGCGCCTTGCCGACGTTCCGGGCACCCTGCCCGACGCGGACGGCCTGATCGCACTGATGGGACAGGACAAGAAAGTGGTCGACGGCAAGCTGACCTTCATTCTTGCGCGTGGCATCGGCGAGGCCTTCATTACCCGCGACGTCGATACCGACGCGCTGCGCGCACTGCTGCGGGAGAGGGAGCCCGCCTGACATGCTGTCCTTTGGCCTTGGCGTCATTCTCGGTGCAATCGTCCTGTTGCTGCTATTCTCGGCTTTCTTCTCCGGTTCGGAGACGGCACTGACGGCCGCTTCACGCGCCCGCATGCACCACCTCGCGGAAGAAGGAAACAAGCGCGCCCGCACCGTATTGAGACTCACGGAAGACCGGGAACGCCTCATCGGAGCAATCCTGCTCGGCAACAATCTCGTCAATATTCTCGCTTCCGCGCTTGCAACGAGCCTCTTCCTCGCACTCTTCGGCGATGCAGGCGTTGTCTACGCAACGCTGGTGATGACGGCCGTCGTTCTGATCTTCGCAGAAGTCGCGCCGAAGACCTTCGCGATCACCAACACGGACCGGGTGGCGCTCGCCGTATCACGGCCGTTGCGCCTCATCACGGTTCTGTTCGGTCCGGTGACGGCAGCCGTCCAGTTCATCGTCCGTCATACGTTTCGCGTGTTCGGACTCAATGTCGACGATTCGCAGCAGGTTCTCTCCGCGCACGAGGAACTGCGCGGCGCGATCAACCTTCACCATCACGAGGGAAGCGTGGTGAAGATCGACCGGGACATGCTCGGCGGCATTCTCGACCTGCGCGACCTCGAGGTCAGCGACATCATGGTCCACCGCAAGAACATCGTCATGATCGACGCCGGCCAGAAGAACAGCGACATCATCTCGCAGGCACTCGCAAGCCCGCACACACGCATACCGCTATGGCGCGACGAGCAGGAGAACATTGTCGGTATCCTGCACGCAAAGGATCTGCTGCGCGCGCTTTCCGGCGCGAACTGGCAGCCGGACACCATCGACATCCTGTCAATCGCGATCAAACCCTGGTTTGTGCCCGACACCACCACGTTGCAGGACCAGCTGAATGCCTTCCTGCGTCAGAAGACGCATTTCGCTCTCGTCGTCGACGAGTACGGTGCCTTGATGGGCCTCATCACGCTTGAGGATATTCTCGAGGAAATCGTTGGCGACATTTCGGACGAACACGACATCGACGTCGCGGGCGTGCGCGCGCAGCCCGATGGTTCGGTCGTCGTGAACGGCTCCGTTCCCATTCGCGACCTGAACCGCGCCTTCGACTGGTCGCTGCCGGACGACGAAGCGACCACCATCGCCGGGCTCGTCATTCATGAAGCAAGGACCATTCCCGAAATCGGGCAAGTCTTCACATTTCACGATTTTCGTTTCGAAATCCTGCGCCGGCACCGCAATCAGATATCCCAGATCCGGATCAGCACCGTTCGCAGCACGAAAGCGGGAGCGGCAGAATAGAACTCAGGCGGAGTGGCCATCCGCTTCGTCGGGGGCCAGGGCTTTCATCGAAAGCGCGTGTATGGGATTGCCCATCTCGTCCTTGAGGGCGGACGTGATGAGCCGTTGCCGCTCGACGCGCGAGCGGCCGGCAAACCGGCCAGCCACGACCGTGACCCGGAAATGGGTTTCCCCTTCCGGGCGATGTCCGGCATGGCCCTTGTGAAGATGCGATTCATCCACAATCTCCAGCCTCTCGGGAGAGAGAGCCTCTTCGAGTTTGCGGCGAATGATATCCGCGACCGACATGAATGGTTCCGTAGCTCTATTCGTTAACCCGGACGGCGCCATGCTTCCTTGTTTTGCAGGCCGAGCCAACCCATAATTTGACCGTGAAACTGAGTTCGAAATATTTCGATTCGATCCGGATCGCCCCGCGCAAGCAGCGTGGCGTGGAACAGCCTCCGCATGTCCGGCGCATGAAGCGCGAGGAAAAGCCGAAGACGTGCGAGTGGGCCGGTTGCCGCGAGACCGGCACGTTCCGGGCACCGCGCGCAAATGCCTCAGGCGGCAGCGGAGGCCCGCTCGATGTGGGTGCCAATGGACAATATGTATGGTTCTGCGAGGTCCATATCCGCGAATTCAATCGGAGCTATGATTTTTTCAAGGGCATGAGCGATGCGGACGTGGCTGCCTTCCAGCGCGAGGCCCTGACGGGCCACCGGCCGACCTGGAATCTGGGGGTCAACGCCGCCAAGGCCGCCTTTGGCGCCCCCTTCGCGTCCCGGATGCGGCAGGATTCGCCTTTTCGCGACGCCTTTGGCTTTTTTGACGAAGGCCCGGATCCGGACGCCCGCGAACGGCCGGAAACGCGGCGGAAGCCTCGTGTATTGGAGCAACAGGCACTCGATACGCTCGATCTGCCGGCCTCCGCGTCCTTGAATGAGATCAAGGCACGGTATAAGGAACTGGTAAAAAGGCACCACCCGGACGCAAATGGCGGGGACAGGTCTGCCGAGGAGCGTCTGCGCAAGGTCATTCAGGCCTACGATTACCTCCGGAAAAGCGGCTTCTGCTCATAGGCGGCGGCGGCAAAGGCAGGCCAGGAAGATCGTCCATCCGGGCGGTACGCAGCCCGGAAACGTGCGTCGCGTTCACATTCACGGAGCCGGCCGTCAAAGGCCGGTGCTGAACCTCTTAAGTACGGAAGTAGGCCAAGGATGAGCTTCGAAGCGAGAAACGGCATGTCGGAGAATCTCCCGGACAAGAAAGTGTCCGTTCGCGAGACGTTCAAGATCGATATGGACATGGAAGTTCCGGCATTTTCGGAGCCGAACGAGTACGTGCCCGACTTCGACCCCGACTATCTGTTCGACAAGGACACGACGCTCGCGCTGCTTGCAGGTTTCGCCTTCAATCGCCGCGTCATCGTTCAGGGCTATCACGGGACCGGCAAGTCGACCCATATCGAGCAGGTCGCCGCCCGTCTCAACTGGCCGTGCATCCGCATCAACCTCGACAGCCATATCAGCCGTATCGATCTCGTCGGCAAGGACGCGATCGTGCTGAAAGAAGGCAAGCAGGTAACCGAATTCCGCGAAGGCATCCTTCCCTGGGCGCTGCAGCATCCCGTCGCGCTCGTCTTCGACGAATACGACGCGGGCCGTCCGGACGTCATGTTCGTGATCCAGCGTGTGCTCGAAGCCTCGGGCAAACTGACCCTGCTCGACCAGAACCGCGTCATCCGCCCGCACCCGGCGTTCCGTCTGTTCGCGACGGCGAACACGGTCGGCCTCGGCGACACCTCGGGCCTCTACCACGGCACGCAGCAGATCAACCAGGGCCAGATGGACCGCTGGAACATCGTGACCACGCTGAACTACCTCCCGCATGCGGAGGAAGTGAACATCATGCTCTCGAAGATGAAGAGCTTCGACACGGAAGAAGGCCGCAAGCAGATCGCCGCGATGGTCCGCGTCGCCGACCTCACCCGGTCGGCCTTCATCAATGGCGACATATCGACCGTGATGAGCCCGCGCACCGTGCTCACATGGGCAGAGAATGCGCGCATTTTCGGCGGCGATGTCGGTTTCGCCTTCCGCGTCACCTTCCTCAACAAGTGCGACGAACTGGAACGCGCGACGGTTGCCGAATTCTATCAGCGCTGCTTTGGTGAAGACCTGCCGGACTCGGCTGCAAACATCAAGGTCGCCTGAGAGGGCGCACCCGACCGCTCCAGCGGGCATTGAACCCGGCAAAGCCCGGTGAGTAACGGACGATTGAACAAGGCATGAAGTCCAAGGAAAGCCCCGTCGAACCGTTCAAGCGTGCGCTCAGCATGACCATGCGCACGATTGCCGAGCAGCCGGAGCTGAACGTCACCTTCGGAACGGAAGCACCGGGCCTTCGCGGCCTGCGCGCGCGCTTGCCTATGCCGAGCCGCACGCTGCCGCCCGAAGAGGCGGCCCAGGTACGTGGCGTATCGGACGCCTACGCCCTGCGTCTCGCCCACCACGATGAGAAGTTGAACGCAAACCTGCAGCCGGAAGGCGGCAATGCGCTCGCCGTATTCGACGCGGTGGAACAGGCACGCTGTGAAGCAATCGGCGCCAACCAGATGGAAGGCATGTCGCAGAACCTCACAGCTGCGCTCGAACAGCGCTGCGCGGCACGCGGCTACGATCGCATAACCTCCCGCGAAGAAGCACCGCTTTCAGAAGCGGTCGCGATGATGGTTCGCGAGAAGCTGACCGGCAAGGCCCCACCACCGTCGGCCCGGAAACTCGTCGATCAGTGGCGTTCCTGGATCGAGGAAAAGGCCGGTCCGGACATCGAGCGCCTTCAGGACGTTATTGAAGACCAGGCCGCCTTTGCACGTGCGACCCGCGACATACTTGTCGACCTCGACATGGGCGATGAACTCGGCGAGGCGCCGGATCAGTCGTCGGAGGACGCCGACGAGCAGGAAGGCGACAGCGAACAGAATTCCGACGAAAGCCAGTCCGGCGAAGCCGAACAGCCGGACGGCGCGTCTGCCGAGCAGGTCGAGTATTCGGAAGGTGAAGGCGAGGAAGGCGACGAACAGACGGTCGAGGTCGAAGCCGACGACATGCCGATGGACGGCGACGCGGACGAGACGAGCGAGGGCAACCAGCCCTGGCGGCCGAACCAGCAGGGCGACGACCGCAACAGACAGCCCTCCTACAAGATTTTCACGCAGCAGTTCGACGAGACGATTGCCGCCGAGGATCTTTGCGACCTGGAGGAACTTTCGCGGCTGCGGCAGTATCTCGATCAGCAGCTGCAGCAGATGCAGGGTGTCGTTTCCAGGCTCGCGAACAAGCTGCAACGCCGATTGCTCGCGCAGCAGAACCGGACCTGGGAATTCGACCTTGAGGAAGGTATTCTTGATGCTGCGCGCCTTACGCGCGCCGTCGTCGACCCGACCCTGCCGCTCGCCTACAAGGTCGAGCACGAAATGGATTTCCGCGACACGGTCGTGACGCTGCTGCTCGACAATTCCGGTTCGATGCGCGGTCGGCCGATCACGGTCGCCGCCATGTGCGCGGACATTCTCGCGCGAACGCTGGAGCGCTGCGCGGTCAAGGTCGAAATCCTGGGCTTCACGACGCGGGCCTGGAAGGGTGGACAATCACGCGAACGCTGGCTCGCGGACGGCAAACCGGCTCAGCCCGGCCGCCTGAACGACCTCCGCCACATCATCTACAAGTCGGCCGACAGCCCCTGGCGGCGCGCGCGGCGCAACCTCGGGCTCATGATGCGCGAAGGCCTGCTGAAGGAGAACATCGACGGCGAGGCATTGATCTGGGCGCATAACCGGCTGCTTGGCCGGCCGGAGCAGCGCCGCATCCTGATGGTCATTTCGGATGGCGCGCCCGTCGACGATTCGACGCTCTCTGTGAATGCGGGCAACTATCTCGAAAAGCATCTGCGGAGTGTCATCGAGCAAATCGAGACGCGCTCGCCCGTCGAGCTGATCGCAATCGGCATCGGCCATGATGTGACCCGCTACTATCGCCGTGCCGTCACGATTGTGGATGCGGAACAGCTCGGTGGCGCAATGACCGAGAAACTCGCCGAACTCTTCGACGATGAAACGACGATGCGGCGCGGGCAGATCAAGGCGCGTGGCCAGGGAACGCAGGCACGGCAGCCGATGTCGCCACGCGGTGCGGCAAAAGCCATTCGCTAGACATCTTTTGGGGCGATCCGGTAGGAGCAGCGGCGACCGCCATCGAGCAGATAGTCCGCCCGTTCGATTTCCACGTCCGGCCCGAGTACCATTCGGAAAGTGAATAGTTCCGAACGGCAAAAGCCCTGACAGGCGGCTGCTGCCGTACAGACCGGGCAATGGTCCTCGATCAGCAGGAAGTTCTCTCCCTCGCGCTCGACCCGCGCCATGTAACCTTCCGAGGTCCGGATCGCCGCCAGCGCTTCGACACGTTCGAGCAGCCGCGCTTTTCCCTCCACCGCCTTTTCATAAGTGAGTCGCATGTCGCGCTCGCGTTCGGCGATGAGCCTGTCGAGTCCTTCCTCGCCGAAGACGCGGCGGATGTCGCCGATCATCTTCGCGGTAAGTTCGGCATGCGCATCCGGAAACCGCGCATGCCCCCTGTCGGTAAGCTGCCAGAACTTTCGCGGACGGCCGACGCCCTCGACACGATTGTATTTCTCGACAAGCCCCTCGCGCACAAGCATGTCGAGATGGCGGCGCGCGCCCATACCTGTCATGGACAGCGACGCGCCGAGCATGTCCGCCGTCTGAGCACCATTGCGCTTGAGCAGATGAAGAATATGGTCCGCTGTCTTGTGCATGCGCCTATTCTGCCACACCATCTTAATTTATCAACTTTATTGATTATAAAATAAACCAGTAAAATCAAAAGCTTAATTAAGAAATCAAGAAGCGCTGCTTTTTATAAGCGATATAGATTATTTATCGGACACACCACTGGATGCGCCGTCATGTCCGACCCTGCTCCCTCCTTTACGGCCCTGCGCCCTCGCCACAAGCGAAGCCTTGCCGCCGCCATCGTTTCGATGGGCATGGTGAACCTCGCGATGGGGATAGCCTTTCCGTTGACGGCTCTCATTCTCGCGCGGCAGGGCGTCGAGCCGGGAATGATCGGACTTTCGACCGCCGCGCAGGCAGCCCCGGTCTTCGTGATCTCACCGTTTGCGGCTCGCATCATGCGCCGCTTCGGTCCAGCGGACGTGATGATCTTCGGCTTGCTGCTCGCCGGCATCTCTTTCGTGTTGATGGCGCTCTACCCGAATCTTCTCGCCTGGTTTCCCCTCCGCTTTCTCCTCGGATCGGCGGCAACGCTTCTCTGGGCGACGAGCGAGGCCTGGATCAATTCCCTCGCGGAAGATGAAAAGCGCGGGCGTGTCATCGGCGTCTATAGCGCCGCTGCCGCTGCAGGCTTCGCTTCCGGCCCGATGCTGCTTGTCCTCATCGGAACGGACGTTACCCCGTTCCATTTCGGCGCGGCCCTTCTCTTCGTCGCCGCGGCGGTGGTCGCAACGGCGGATCGCAGCCGCACCTATTTCGGAGAGGGCGGTTCCACCACTTCCGCCATGTGGAAACTGGTTTTCATCGCGCCGGCAGCATTGCTCGCAAACTTCTTCTTTGCCGCAGCCGAAGACTCGCTCGTTACCTTCTTTCCGCTCTACGCCATACGCACCGGCATGTCGGAAGATTCGAGCCTCACGCTTCTGACGATAGCCGCTCTCGGCGCCATCGTAACGCAGCCGCTTATCGGCATCATCGCCGACAGGATGAATCGTCTCGATCTCCTGACCGGTCTCGTTGCCGCGACGCTTGGGGGTTATCTCCTCTTGCCTTTCGTAATGCCGGCAGCCATCGCAACCGGCGTTACTCTCTTTCTCGTTGTGGGCCTCGCCAACGGCATATTCACGCTCGCTATGGTGCTCGTCGGTGAGCGCTTTCGTGGCGCGGAGCTTGCGGGCGCAAGCGCGTTCACGACCGCCATGTGGGGAACAGGCGCTCTGATCGGCGCACCGATGTCTGGCGTCGCAATGGAGCTATGGGATCCGCACGGCCTCATTGCTGCTGTCGTTCTGATATTTCTGGCCTATCTCCCCTTCCCGGTGATAGCCCGCCTCCGCGCCAGAAAATCGGATGCGGAACAATAAAAAGAAGACTTGAGCTTCGTGGCGGCGGGAATATTCTGCGCGGCTTTTCCTTTGCCAACGGCAATGACCGAAAATGTCCGCAGAGCAAGCATCTATGGGAACGGGCCGTCACCTCTGGGTTGCAGAAGCCAGAGCAACGCTTGCGCTTGCCTGGCCCTTGATCGCAACCAACCTTGCCCAGGTCGCGATCAATGCAACGGACGTCATCATGATGGGGTGGCTCGGCCCGGAAGCTCTCGCCTCCGGGGCGCTCGGCTCAAACCTCTACTTTGCGGTGATGATCTTCGGTATCGGCGTGGTGACGGCGGCGGCACCGATGGCATCGGCCGAACTGGGGCGGCGCAGCCATTCCGTTCGCGACGTGCGCCGCACCATCCGGCAGGCGTTCTGGGCGGCGGCAACGCTTTGCCTGCCATTCTGGCTCCTGATCTGGCAGACGGAACCTCTCCTGATTTTACTCGGTCAGGAACCGGCGCTCGCCGCACATGCGGCCTCCTACACGCGCGCAATGCAATGGGCTTTGCTGCCGACATTCCTCTATGTCGTGCTGCGCATCTTCATCTCTGCGCTGGAACGACCGCGCTGGGCGCTGATGATCGGCGGGCTGGCAATCCCGTTCAACGCCTTCGCGAACTGGTGCCTCATGTTCGGCAACCTCGGCATGCCCGCACTTGGCCTTCAGGGAGCCGGGGTCGGCAGCGTACTCACGGGCTTTTTCATGCTGGGAGCCCTGGCACTCGTCGTCGTTACCGACCGTCGTTTCCGGCGCTATCATCTGTTCGGCCGCTTCTGGCGCGCCGACTGGTCACGCTACCGCGAACTCTGGCGTCTCGGCCTGCCGATCGGCATGACGCTCGCCTTCGAGGTAATGGTGTTCAACGCGGCCGTTCTGCTGATGGGATTGTTCGGCGCGACGGCCCTCGCCGCGCATTCAATCGCGCTGCAGATTGCCGCCGTCTCATTCATGGTGCCGCTCGGCTTCTCCCAGGCTGTGACAGTGCGCGTCGGTCGCGCATTGGGTGCCGGCGATCGCGATGCCATAACCCGGGCTGGCTGGACGCCGCTGGTGATGGGCGTGACCTTCATGGCGGTCATGGCGCTAGTAATGATCCTCTTTCCCTACACGCTGATCGGCGTCTTTCTCGACCGGAATGTTCCGGAAAACACAAACGTCATACGCATGGCCGTGTCGTTTCTCGCCATAGCCGCTCTCTTCCAGGTCTTCGACGGCGCGCAGGCGATAGCGGCGGGAATGCTGCGCGGCCTGCAGGACACACGTGTGCCGATGGTCTATGCCGGCATCGGCTACTGGGCCGTCGGCCTGAGTTTCGGCGTTCTACTCGCGTTTCCCTATGAAATGGAGGGCGTCGGCATATGGCTCGGCCTTGCGACCGGGCTCGCGGCGGTATCCGTCATGATGATCTTCCGGTGGCAGCGGCGCGAAAGGCTGGGGCTCGACCGGCCACTCTGGCAGGACCGGTCCTGATGCGCCCGGCCGGCATTCCCTTGTGCCGCATGAACACCCCGATATGATGCCCGCACTCGCTTGCACCGCCACCGAAGAGCGGCCGCAAGGCACGATGAAGAGGGGTATCCGAATTGAGTATCGCACGCGCCGTTTGCGTGTTCATGGCCTGCATCGTCGCGACCGCGGCTATTCCGATTGCCGCATTGCCCGTCCTCGCGGCCGATAGCGTCGAGTTCACGACATCACAACTCATCTGGAACCCCGAGGACCGCACGGAAACGAAGACAGGCGCCCTGACCTGGGAAGGGGGCATTGAAATCTCGTCGTCCGATCCAGAATTTGGTGGCTGGTCGGGATTGGCGATCAGTCCAGACGGATCGGCATTGCTCGCAGTCTCGGACGAAGGCCGATGGCTCACCGCCATCCTCCTCTACGATGAACGGGGACGATTGTCGGGACTGGCCGAAGCGAAAATCTCACCCATGCTCGGCCTTGACGGTCAACCGATCTCCGGCAAGGCGCTGGGCGACGCAGAAAGCCTTGTCATCGATTCCGGAAAATCGGAAACACTGTTAGGCAATGCCTATGTCGGCTTCGAACGAGCGCACAGAATATGGCGCTACGATCTCGAAAAATCGGGAGCCGGCGCAAAGCCCGAACAATTGCTGACCCAGAGGCATTTCGGCCGCCTGAACCTGAACGCGGGTATCGAGTCGCTCGAACTTCTGCCGCCCTCCAACGGAAGCGGCGAACCAAGGCTCCTGGCCATCACCGAAGAAACGCTCGATCCGCGCGGAGACATCAAGGCCTTCATTGCGGACGGCCATGACATATCCTGGTTCGCGATCGAACCGCGCGAACCCTACAAGCCGACCGACATGGCGCGTCTCCCCAACGGTGATATTCTGCTGCTCGAACGCCGCTTCTCGATGTTGGCGGGCGTCGGCATGCAACTTCGCCGCATTGCCGCTGAAGACATCAAGCCGGATGCCATCGTGGACGGCGAGGTGCTGGTGGATGTCGGCCAGCGCTATTCGATCGACAACATGGAAGGGCTTGCCATCCGCGAAGACGAGAATGGCGACCTGCTCGTCTACATGATCTCGGACAACAACTTCAACGCGCTGCAGCGGACATTGCTGCTCATGTTCCGCTTACCCGGCGAAGGCACGAAACCGGCGCTGCCCGGCCGGTCGTCTACGCTCCCCCAAACCCCGGAAGCGGGCGCACCGTTCGGCGAAGCAGATAAGTCGGAAGAAGCTGTGCAAGAGCCCAGCTGAACTGGATCGCCGCCTCCACCAGCAGTCGTCCGCCAAGCTGTGCATCCCACACCAGCGCCGGTCGCGTGTTGAAAGCGACGGCAAATGCCGTCCCCCCGAGGAACGCAGCAAGGAACGGTGCCTTCCACCAGGGAATGCCGCGCAGCCAGTCAAAGAACAGGATGTTCACAAGCTGGCCGAGCGCCATTGCACCCACGAACGAAGCCGCAAGCGCATAGGGTGCGATTTGCCGTTCGAAATCCGCAATGAGGCCTTCCCGGAGGCCCCATGCGACGGCGCCGCCGATGAACAGCCAGGCAAGCAGGGCCGCCGTCAGGGCGAGAGCGGCGCCATAGCGGCGGCTGGTCAGATTCAGGATGAAGAAGACCAGCGGAAGCAGAAGAATGCCCCAATTCAGCCAGTCCGACGGATCGAGCAACGGATCGATGGAGGCAAGAAAGCCAAACTCGGGCGCAGGCTCGTCTCTCAGGCAGAATGCTGCCAGAAACGCCGAGCAGAGCGCCACAACCGGCAGGATCAGCCTGACAAGCGCCGTGACGAACCGGGAAACCATCCCCGGCCGGCTCACCGGCACCCGATCGATCCCCCTATCAAGCATGTTTACGCCCCCAATTACCCGCCGGGCTGAAGTCTAGCGAGCCACTGCACCAGTCGAAAGGCCGGTACCCGAATTTCGGAAATCTGGGTAAATGCCAACAAAAAAGGCGGCCAGAAGGCCGCCTTTCCCGCGAAATCCGAAATAACTCAGGCTGCAGCCGTCTGCACCTTGGCAATTTCCCGCTTGAGCTTCAGCGCGCGCGACGAAAGCTGCGCATCGGAGGCCTTCAGCAAAAAGGGGTCGAGGCCACCATTATGCTCCACGGAGCGAAGCGCATACGCTGAGATGCGCAGGCTGACCTGCCGGCCGAGCGCGTCGCTGATGAGCGTGACCTGGCAGAGATTCGGCAGGAACCGGCGACGCGTCTTGCGGTTCGCATGGCTCACATTGTTGCCGGACATCACGGCTTTGCCGGAGAGTTCGCAGCGGCGGGACATAAGGTTTTCCTTCGAAATACGAGGGGGCCGCCGCAGAGAACCGCGCAGCCCAGACAGGCGGGCACGTATAAAAGGCCCCGCACGGCCCGTCAAGGCCCGAAAACACTGCTCTAGCCGCCTTTTGTGTCACCGAGAACGAGACCGAGAAGCCGGCGGGCCGCTGCGGTGGGTGTGGCACGGCCTTCCGCAACGTCGCTCTCCAGTTCCGGGATAAGCTTGGCCGCCCTGCCATCTGCCTTGAGGGCCGCGAAGAGCCCCTCGCGGATCTCGGTCCACATCCATGCCCGGGCCTGCGCAGCGCGCAGGCGGGTCAGCTCACCTGCCCCGGCCAGGGCATCGTGATGCTCGCAGGCGGCTTTCCATACGGCGGCGAGACCCTCCCCCTTGAGGGCAGAGGCAAGCAGCACGCTGGGTGTCCAGGCGGCATTTTTCGGCCGCATCAGATGAAGCGCCGTCTTGTACTCCAACTGAGCGCGGCGGGCAGCGGGAATGAGGTCGCCATCGGCCTTGTTGACCACAATGAGGTCGGCAAGCTCCATGATGCCGCGCTTGATGCCCTGCAATTCGTCGCCCCCACCGGGGGACAGCAGCAGGACAAACATGTCGACCATATCGGCGACCGCCGTCTCAGACTGGCCGACACCCACTGTTTCGATGAGGACGACATCGTAGCCCGCGGCTTCGGTAAGCAGCATCGCCTCGCGTGTCCGGCGCGCGACGCCGCCAAGCGTACCGCCGGAGGGCGATGGTCGGATAAAGGCGTTCGGATCGCGCGCGAGAAGTTCCATGCGCGTCTTGTCACCCAGGATCGATCCACCGGTACGAGCCGAGGAAGGATCGATCGCCAGCACGGCGACCTTGTGCCCCTCGCCGGTCAGGTACTGGCCAAAAGCCTCCGTAAAGGTCGATTTCCCGACCCCCGGTGCGCCCGAGAGCCCAAGCCGGACTGCCTTGCCGGTCTCCGGAAGCAGTTCGGCCAGAAGCGCCTGTGCAACCTCCTGATGGTCGGTGCGAGACGATTCGACAAGCGTTATGGCCCGCGCCAGCGCGGTCCGGCTTCCCTCGCGAATGCCAGCCGCCAGTTGCCTTGCATCCGGGAGCCCTCTGTTGAGAGCCCGGCGCTGGGCGTGCTTTTTCTCTGTTCCGCTCATCCTCCCAGTTGCATACTTGGCCGGACCTGCCTCGTCCAGCCCTCGTGGAGGACATGGAAAGCACGGCATGGCGCCATTCAGCGCCGGTTCAGCTTGCAGGCGGGAAAGTCGCTGGATTTCTGTGGAAACGACGGGAGCGGTGGCTATGCCTTCGACCTTCAAGGACCGCAATGGATACCAGGCGTTGGCCGCGCTGGCCGTGTGCCTTGCGCTCGCTGCCGGAGCTTCCACGCCGGGCGTGGCAACGCCCGTGCCCCTGGAGCGAACCGAACCCTCGCCCGATCTTCGAGCCGACTACACCGTGTATGTCGGCGGCCTGATCGTCGCCGAAGGTTCGATGAGCGCCACGCTGGAGGGCGAGGACTACTTTCTGAAGAATGAACTCGGCTCCGCTGGCCTTCCCGGCAAGTTCTGGAACGCGCGATGGACGATGACCAGCGAAGGCCGCATCGTCGATGATGCGCTGCGTCCAAGCCGGTTCGCCTTCAGTGCCTGGGAAAAGAACGAAACCAAGAAACGCGAGATTCTCTACGACGATCGCGGTGTTCCGACACTTTCCTTCGATCCACCCCTTCCGGAGGCGGAAATTGAAAAAACACCTCCCGACGAGCGCCGGAATACCCTCGATCCGGTAAGCGCTTTCCTGCTTCCCGTAGTCGCAGACGGGAATCCGTGCGACAGGAGCATTCCCGTCTTCGACGGCAAGCGCCGCTACGACCTGCATCTTGTCTTCGACAGGGAAGACGAGCTGACGACGCGAGACAACGGCTATAGCGGCGTGGCGATCCGCTGCAAGGTTCGCGTCCAGCCAAGAACCGGTCTTGACCGCGCGAAGCTGACCACCATGCTGCAACGCCGGGACGACACCTTCATATGGCTCGCGCCCGTCAGCGGCGGGAGATTGTACATCCCCGTTCGCGTTCAGATGCGGACGCCTGTTGGCGGTGCCGTTCTCGATGTCGTGAAACTTCGCCGATACGCAGCGAAGAACGTTTCCGCCGCAGCGACGGCGGCAGAATAGGGACGCGTTACTTGCGGCCGACCTGTCGGCTGACTTCGCTGTGGAGAGCACGCAGGCGCTTCACCAGATCGTCTTCCTGCGTCGTCCCCGCAGTTTCGATCTCCTGCAACAGGCTCTCGAGACGCGACGCCAGCATGCCGTAATAGGCCTTCTGCCTGCCATCCATGTTCTCGCCGTCTGCCTCGATGGCATCCGTCATGCGGCTGCGCTTCGGGCGCAACAAATCTTCCTCGGTGCTCATGGCACCTCCGCAGATCTCGCTCATGTTGAATCCATGTAGGGCAGCCGCGTTTTCCCGGTTTCCTGACGGGAGGGCACGACTTGCCGGACAGAGCCCATAGGCGGCGCTCGGAGATCGTTGAGCGGCACGCGTGCAATGCCCATCGGCTCTATGGCCGAATGCTTGCGCGGTGAAATAGTCCGGCGTGTGCGCGGTTGCAATAGCGGAGCGGCTTCAGCGCGCTTTTGACGCACACAAAGACCGAAATCTGTGCAGTTTCGATGCCTGCCGATTTGTCAGGCAGATCAGGCGGCCTGCCGCCGTTTTTCGCGGATAAGCGCCAGAATTTCGCTCGCCGCAGTCGGAATATTCGTACCCGGACCAAAGATGGCGGAGGCACCGGCCTTCTTCAGGAAATCGTAATCCTGCTGGGGAATCACCCCCCCGCAAATGATGAGAATGTCGTCGGCACCCTCTTCCTTCAACGCTTGCGCAAGCGCTGGGACAAGCGTTTTGTGTCCGGCAGCAAGGCTCGAAATACCGATCACGTGCACGTCGTTCTCGATCGCGTCGCGCGCCGCTTCTTCGGGCGTCTGAAAAAGCGGTCCGACGTCGACATCGAAGCCGAGATCCGCAAAAGCCGTCGCAATGACTTTCGCGCCACGGTCATGCCCATCCTGCCCCATCTTCACAACCAGCATGCGGGGTCGACGGCCTTCAGCTTCCGCGAATGCCTCGATTTCCTTTGAAATCTTCATGAAGCCCTCATCGCCTTCATAGGCCTGCGCATAGACGCCCGAGATGGACTTGATCTCGGCACGGTGGCGGCCGAACACTTCTTCCATAGCGTCGGAAATTTCACCCACAGTGGCACGTGCCCGGGCAGCGTCGATCGCGAGTGCCAGGAGATTGCCGTTGCCGCGCGCGCCTTCGGTGAGCGCGGCAAGAGCTGCCCTGCACTTTGCCTCGTCGCGGGAAGCCCGGACGGCCTTCAGACGCTCGACCTGCGAGGCGAGTACCTTTGCATTGTCGATATCGAGAATCTCGATGGGGTCGGCATTCGCCGGGCGGTACTTGTTGACGCCGACGATCACCTCCTCGCCACGGTCGATTTTCGCCTGACGCCGGGCTGCCGCCTCCTCGATCTTCAGCTTCGGCATACCTGTACCGACAGCCTTGGTCATGCCGCCAAGTTCCTCCACTTCCTCGATCAGCTTCCACGCCTCGCTCGCTAGCGAATGGGTCAGGCTTTCGATGTAGTAGGAACCACCCATCGGATCGATGACGTTCGTGATGCCGGTCTCATGCTGGATCACGAGTTGCGTGTTGCGCGCGATGCGGGCGGAGAAGTCCGTCGGCAAAGCAATTGCTTCATCGAGCGCATTCGTATGCAGCGACTGCGTGCCGCCGAGAACGGCCGCCATCGCCTCGATCGTCGTGCGGATCACGTTGTTATATGGATCCTGTTCGGTGAGAGAGACACCGGATGTCTGGCAATGCGTCCGCAGCATGGACGACTTCGCATCCTTCGGATTGAACTCCGACATGATCCGAGCCCAGAGGAAGCGAGCGGCACGAAGCTTCGCGATCTCCATGAAGAAATTCATGCCGATGGCGAAGAAGAAGGAAAGACGCGGCGCAAAATCGTCAACACTCAGCCCCGCCGACAGTGCCGCACGAACATATTCGCGCCCGTCGGCCAGGGTGAAGGCGAGCTCCTGAACCTGCGTCGCCCCCGCTTCCTGCATGTGATAGCCGGAGATGGAGATCGTATTGTATCTCGGCATATTCTTCGAACAGAAGCCGATGATGTCCGCGATGATCCGCATCGACGGCTCGGGTGGATAGATATAGGTGTTGCGGACCATGAACTCCTTCAGGATGTCGTTCTGGATCGTTCCCGAAAGCTGTTCCGGCTTTACGCCCTGTTCTTCCGCCGCCACGACATAATTCGCGAGGATCGGGATGACGGCACCATTCATCGTCATGGAGACCGACATCTCGTTCAGCGGGATCTGGTCGAAGAGGATCTTCATATCCTCGACGCTGTCGATGGCAACGCCGGCCTTGCCGACGTCGCCTACGACGCGCGGATGATCGCTGTCGTAGCCGCGATGCGTCGCAAGGTCGAAGGCGACCGACAGTCCCTTTTGTCCGGCGGCGAGATTGCGGCGGTAGAAGGCGTTGGATTCTTCCGCGGTGGAAAACCCGGCATACTGGCGGATGGTCCAGGGGCGGCCGGCATACATCGTCGCCTGCGGACCGCGCGTATAGGGCGCAAAGCCCGGCAGCGTGTCGACACCGAACCCTTCGCTCGCGATCCGGTCGAGGTCTTCCGCGGTATAAAGCGGCTTGACGTCGATCCCCTCTGGCGTATGCCAAACCAGCGAAGAGGAACCCGCCCCCTTCGTCTGCTTGGCAACCGCCGCTTCCCAGTCCTTGAGCGTCTTCTTGTCCGTCATCTCGCCTCTAACTCGCGGAATTGCCGGCAAATTCAAGCGTCGAGCATAGCACGCCGCGCTTCCGGCCCAAAAAACCGCGCGGAGTATCCGGGAAGGCGGCAGTGCGGTCAAACCTCCGGATGGGTGGGGCTCAAAGCCGTTTGTTCCCTTGCGTCAGCATCTTGCCGCTTATGCTGGTCGCCGCGCGCCGCATATCCTACGGTATCGGCGCTTCGAGGATCGTGGGCCCGGTGAAATGCGTGGGCCACGTGTTGGGGGGAACGGCCACCGGCTGATGGCCGGGAAGAAAATTCAGAGGGATGTATGTCTTTAAGCAAGATTCAGGTGAAATTTCCACGCCTCGCGATCTCCATCGTCTGTGTCGCAGCCCTGGCGCTGACCGCCTGCAGCGGTGGGGGGGCGGCTCGCAAACGGGACGCCGACGGGCGTGTTTTACCGACGCTCGCGGAGCAGGACCCATCGGGAACGCTCTATGCGAAATCCGTGAGCATGGCCGCGAACGGCGAATGCGACGACGAAACGATGAACGTGCTGACCTGCTTCGCATATCGTGGCCATGGATACGAAGGCGCGCAGACGGCTCTCGGACAATGCGAAATCGTGCTCGGCAATCCATCTGAGGGCGTCGAATGGATAAGGCGGGCGGCAAACAGCGGCTGGCCTGAGGCGCAGAAAACTCTGGCCCAACTCTACGTCCGTGGCGAAGCAATCGACCGGGATGCCGTTGAGGGAGCGAAGTGGGCAAAACTCTACACCCGCAATCCGAGTCTTCTCTCTCTCGGCGTGCAGCCCGACACGTCGATCGTGGAGGAATTTCGTGGTTCGCTGACGAGCGAACAGATCGCCCTTGCTGACCGGCGGGCTCAATCCTGGGTGCCCAAATACTGGACCCCCACCACGGAAATCGACCGCAATGTGAAGCGCAGTTGCGAAGTGGAAGGCCGCCGTCCGCCGCCCAGCCGCAAGGATTTGCCGCTCGCAACGATGCCGAACCCCTACTAAAGGGCAGAAAACAGCCATTCAAGGCCCCGCCCGGCCCGCCGGGCGGGGCCATTTTGGTCCGAATGCCTGAAATCTCCGTTCAGGGAAACTTTACCTCCCCAAGATAAACCCGATACCGGGTGGGGTTCTAACCTGGGGGAGGAGACCCCGTCGCGATGCCCGGCACGAGCATCAACACCGAAGAGTGGCACAAAAGCCCGGGAGACGAGCCGCGGGGCGACAGACCCGAGCCGGCCGCTGGACGCAATTCGGCTGTCCGCCGCGAGTTCTACCGCACCATCATGCATTCGTACCGCGCGCTGCCGATCTTCTTTCCGGCGGTCTCTGCGGCGATAGCCTTCTCCTTCGTATCGGCACACCCCGCAATCGTCGTGATTGCCTGGTGGCTCGCGATCGTGGCGATCCACATCGAATACGCGTTCTTTCAAAGGCGCTTCTTCGCGTCCGACGGAGAAACGGTCGACACGGAGAGCTGGATACGCTCGACCGCGATCCGCTACTGGCTGATGAACCTCATCTGGCTCGGCATGTTCCCGCTCTTCTGGAATGCCGGCGGCGAAATGCAGAATTTCGCCATCCTCATGATCTTCGTCGTCCATGTGGTCATGTCCTCCCAGACGGCATTCCACATCGTCTCGATCCTCGTTTCGGTAACCCTTCCCATCATGACGGCCGTCATTGCCGTCTGCGCAACGAGTTTCGAACCAGCCTACGTGGCACTCGGCCTCGGATGCATCCCGACCTATCTCTATTTGCTTCGGATCGCTCAGCATCAGCGCACGGCCGCCGTCGAAACACTCGGCCTTCGATTCCACAACGCGGACCTGATCCGCGATCTCGGCCACGCACGCGACCTTTCCGAAGCGGCACGGCAACGAGTCGAGGAAGCCAACGACCAACTCCGCCGCCGCGAGCATCACTTTCGGGCTCTGGTCGAAAACGCGTTCGACGTTGTGCTCGTGACCGACGAGAAGGCAATCATCCAGTACGCCTCCCCCGCTGCGAGCAAGCTCGGCCTCTCTCCGGACGCGCTGATTGGCATGAATAGCCTCGACTTCCTGACCAACGAACAAAAGAATGAAATTGTCGGCGACGCAGCCAGCCTGGACAGAAAAATACCGGCGCGCAGCTACGAACTTGTCGTGCCGAGATATGAAGGCCGCACGATCTGGATCGAGGCGACGCTCACCAACCTGCTCGACGATGAAAACGTGCGCGGTTATGTGATCAACCTTCGCGACATAACGGAACGCAAGCACGCCGAGACCGAGCAGCGCAATCAGTTTCAGGTTCTTCAGGCGCTTGCCACCGGAGAATCTCTGACCGAAGTGATGTCGCGCCTTGCTCTCGGAGCGGAGGAGGCAAATCCGGGCGCGCGCGCGGCCGTGTTCCTGCTCGACAGCGAAGACGATCTCGTAATCTGCGCCGCACCTCACCTTCCCGACGGTTTCGATGTCTGGGTTTCCGGCTTCTGGGCGGAACACCGCACTCGTGGTTTCGGAAAGCTGGCCCTCTCGGGCAGAAAGGTCGTGACAACCGACCTTCAGGACGAACGGCACGGGAAGGATTTTTCCGCCTACATGCGCAAGGCGGACATTCAGACGCTCTGGTTTCAACCTATCGTTTCCCACAACGACCGGGTGATCGGGGCATTCGCACTGTACTTCCCCTTCGCCAACGAGCCTGGCAAATGGGAGGACGAATACCTCCTCGGCATCGCACATCTTTCCAGCATCGCCATTGAGCGGCGGCGTTCGGAAGAGAACCTGCGACAGGCGACAGAAGCCGCTGAACTCGCAAACCGTGCGAAAACGAAGTTCCTCGCCAATATGAGTCACGAACTGCGAACACCATTGAACGCCATCATCGGCTTTTCCGAAATCATGCGGCAGCAGATGTTCGGTCCGCTCGGAGCCGACCGCTACCGCGAATATACAAACGACATCCATGACAGTGGTCGGCACCTGCTGAACGTCATCGACGACATCCTCGATATTTCGAAGATCGAGGCCGGCCGCTACGCGCTGGAAGACGAGGAAATCGACCTCGGATCGGTGCTGCGCTGGTCGGTGGAAATGATGCGGGCCCGCACGCTCGACAAGCGGCAGATCGTTTCGCTTCAGCTACCCGATGAAATGCCGCATCTGAGAGCCGATCAGCGAGCCATGCGCCAGATAATGCTGAATCTGCTCTCGAATGCCGCGAAGTTCACGCCGGTCGACGGCAGGATCATACTTTCCTCAGCGATAACGGAGACGGGCGACATATGCATTTCCGTCAGCGACGACGGCATCGGCATCCCGCCCGACAAGCTCGAAGAAGTGCTCGAGCCCTTCGGTCAGGTTGACGATACCAATGCACGTCAGCATGGCGGCACGGGACTTGGTCTGCCAATCACGAAATCGCTCATTGAAATGCACGGCGGCAGCTTCCGCATCGAAAGTACGTTGGGCGAAGGCACCACGGCGATCATGACGCTGCCGGGCTGGCGTCTGACGTGGAAGGATGGAAACGAAAAGACCGCCGCAGGTTGAACTGCGAGCGGCCTTTCGCTATCGCGGGCGCGATATTATTCCGCGGCCTTGGCCGGGCGGTTGGCACCGATGAAACCGAAAAGATGCCCGCCCACCTTGCGCATCTGAATCTCTTCCGAACCTTCGGTGATGCGGTAGCGCCTGTGATGCCGGTAGATATGCTCGAAGGGCTTGTGCCGCGAATACCCGATCGCGCCATGCACCTGTATCGCCAGATCAGCAGCCTGGCAGACGAGTCGGTTCGCTCTGTAGTTGCACATCGAAACCTTGTCGGAAAGATATTTAGCGACGTCGGGCTTCGACATCTGATCCATCTCCCAGGCCGTCTTGTAGATGAAGTTGCGGATCATCTCACACTCGGTATGCGCTTCGATCAACGGAAACTGTATCGCCTGGTTTGACGCGAGCGGCTTGCCGAACGGCTTTCTCTGCTTGGCATAAGCAACGCTTTCATCGATGCAGAATCGCGCGGCACCGACGCCGGAGGCGGCCTGCCGGATCCGGTTCTCGTGGACGAAGTGCTGTGCAAGTTCGAGCCCGCGCTCCGGATCGCCGAGATAGGAGCCTTCGGGCACCCACACATCGGTGAAGGACACGCGCGGATGGTCGGTCGGCATGTTGAAGGTCCAGAGATATTCCTCGATCTTCACGCCGGGCGTATCGACGGGCACGATGAAGCAGGTGATGCCGAGCGCGTCGCCAGCTTTCCCGCTGGTCCGCGCGAAGACAAAGTCATGCGTCGCCACATGCATGCCTGTGTTCCACATCTTGGCGCCGTTGATCAGCCAACCGTCGACGCCATCACGCTTTTCGCGCTTCGCGGTCGTTTCCATCCAGGTGGCGTCGGACCCGTGATCCGGCTCGGTAAGACCGAAAGCGACGCGGACCGAACCGTCGAGAGATCCCGGAATGAATTTCTTCTTCTGTTCGTCCGTTCCGAAGTCGCGAAACATGAGAACGGTCGGAAAATTTCCGACCACCGACGTCTCGTTCTGAAGATCGTTGTGAAGGCCGAGACCCTTGGCTGCCAGGTGATCCCGAATGACCGCCATGCCCAGATTGGTACCATCCTTGCCGCCATATTCCTTCGGCAAGGCGTAGCGCAAATGCCCTGCCTTGTCGGCGAGCTTGCGCATCTCGCCAAGTAATGCCTCCCAGTCATGACGCGGCAGGCCCTGATTGTCCCAGTCTGTCCTCGCATGTTCCCGGCGGTGATCGAAGAAGCGCTCATTGTCGTCACGCGCCTGAAGCGGCTTGATTTCCTTCTCGATGAAGTCGTCGAGTACGGCGAGATAGTCGGTAATTTCCTTGGGGATTCTGAAATCCATGACGGTGCCTCCCTGCTTCTCCCTCGGGTCCGTCTACCGCCCCGGGGAGATTTTTACGATGTCGATGCCCGACACTATAGACTCCGGTCCAGTCTCGGAAAGAGCGCGAAACGACCCATGCCGATGACGCCCGCCGCGACGTTGGGGAAGGCCGAACAAAAACTTGCGTTAACGGTTTGTCCGCTTAAGCCGTTGACCAGACACAACATTTAGCCGTGAACGAAGCCGGAAAACAGGACGGTCACCGATTCGGACCCGGTTCGTTCGCCCAATATTCCATTCCTTAACTCCGTGCCGGTTAACGGCACCCGGGCCTTGCTTCAGCCGGGTTTTGCGTCGAAGGTGCGCTCCGGAACATGAGTACCCCACCCCCTCAGAACACCGCTGGACACACCCGCGACGGCATCGCTGAACGCCGCCGCATCACCGCCGTTCTTGGTCCCACCAACACCGGCAAGACCCACCTCGCCATCGAGCGGATGATGGGACACGAGACCGGCATGATCGGCCTGCCGCTCCGGCTCCTTGCCCGCGAAGTCTATGACAGGGTCGTGAAGGTCAAGGGCAGCCGCGCGGTGGCTCTCATCACGGGCGAGGAAAAGATCCTGCCCGCCTCTGCCCGCTATTTCGTCTGCACGGTCGAGGCGATGCCGCTCGAACGCGAGGTCGACTTCCTCGCCGTCGATGAGATCCAGCTCGCCGCCGACCGTGAACGCGGACACACATTCACCGACCGCCTTCTCCGCGCCCGCGGCCATTCGGAAACCATGATGCTCGGCTCCGAAACTGCGCGCGGCCTCATCCAGAAGTTGCTGCCCGGCACGCACTTCATCAATCGGCCGCGCTTTTCCGAGCTGTCATGGACGGGCTCGAAGAAGATCACGCGATTGCCGCGCCGCTCTGCCATCGTCGCCTTTTCTGCCGACCAGGTTTATGCCATCGCCGAACTCATCCGCCGTCAGCGAGGCGGAGCCGCAGTGGTTATGGGTGCGCTGAGCCCCCGCACCCGCAATGCCCAGGTTGCTCTGTACCAGTCGGGCGATGTCGATTTTCTGGTAGCAACCGATGCCATCGGCATGGGGCTCAACATGGACGTCGATCACGTCGCTTTTGCCTCAACCCAGAAGTTCGACGGTAGACAGCATCGTTCGCTGCGGGTATCGGAGCTCGCCCAGATCGCCGGACGCGCGGGACGGCACATGAACAACGGCACTTTCGGCATCACCGGCGACGCCGCGGCCCTCTCCGAGGAAACCGTGTCATCAATAGAGAACCACCGGTTCGAGCCCGAACGCGTGTTCCAGTGGCGCAACCCGCATCTGGAGTTCGGCAGCATCGGAAAGCTGATGCGAAGCCTCGAGACGCCGCCGGAGCGCGCTGGTCTCGCGCGCGCGCCTGCAGCAGACGATCTCGAGGCCCTGACGCGCATGGTGCGCGATCCCGAGGTCGAGGCCCTCGCGCGCAACCCAGATGCGATCCGGAAGCTGTGGGAAGTCGCGCAGGTCCCCGACTTCCGCAAAACGCTCGCAAGCGAACACGCAGCGCTGCTGGGCAGGCTCTATCTTTTCCTTATGGGAAGGGGCAGCGATAGCGCGTCCCGTATTCCCGACGACTGGATTGGCCGGCAAATCGGGACGCTGGATCGTTCGGATGGCGACATCGACGTGCTGGCCACCCGCCTGGCGCATATGCGCACCTGGACCTATGTGGCGAACCGGGCCGACTGGCTTCACAATCCTGCGCATTGGCAGGAGCGCGCGCGTGCGATAGAGGATAAGCTGTCTGACGCGCTCCATGAGCGATTGACGCAACGGTTCGTCGACCGGCGCACCAGCGTATTGATGAAACGTCTGCGCCAGAACGAGGATTTTATGGCGGCTGTGAATGGCGATGGTGAGGTTCTGGTCGAAGGCGAGTATGTCGGCCGGCTGGAAGGTTTTGTGTTCGTACCCGATCCGAGGGCCGAAGGTGAACAAGGCCGCATTCTGAGATCGGCGGCTGACCAGGCGCTGGCGCCGGAGATAGCCGCGCGGGCCCAGAAGCTCGTGACCGCGCCCGATGCCGACATCTCCCTCTCCGAACACGGGCGGATCGTTTGGGCAGGCCATCCGGTCGCCGAGCTCAAGGGCAGCGAAAATATTCTGCAGCCGCGCGTGGAACTCATCGCCGGCGAGGAACTGAACGGTCCGGCGCGCGAAGGCGTACAGGCCCGCCTCGACGCATGGCTCAAGATGCATGTGGCAAATGCACTCGGACCTCTCGTTTCACTGCGCGATGCGACCGACATCGAAGGGCTGGCGCGCGGCGTTGCTTTTCAGCTGGTCGAAAATCTCGGCGCGCTCCGGCGCGAACAGGTCGCGGAGGACATTCGCACCCTTGATCAGGAGGCCCGCGGCCAGCTTCGCAAGCACGGAGTGCGGTTCGGCGCTTATTCCGTTTTCATGCCGGCACTGCTGAAACCGGCGCCGGCACGGTTGAAACTCATACTCTGGACCTTGTCGAGAAAAGGCGCGGACGACCCCTTCGCGGATCTTCCTCCCGCGCCCGCTCCCGGCCTGACATCGGTTCCCGCCGAACCAGATGCGCCGGAAGAGTTCTACGGGGCCCTCGGTTTCCGCGTTTGCGGAACACGTGCGGTTCGTCTCGACATGCTGGAGCGGGTTGCCGACATGATCCGCCCGATCATCGCCGCCCGCACATACAATGGCGGCTTCATCGTCACACCGGACATGATGTCGCTTGTCGGCTGTTCGGGAGAGGAATTCGCCGGACTGCTGCGCGGGCTTGGCTACCGCCTGCAGGTCGAGAAGATCGTGCCGCCCAGGCCGGTCGCGGTCGAACCCGCGGAAGAAACGTCAGTCGCGACAGAAGCCCCCACCTCTTCCGCAGCCGATGCACCAGCGGAAGAAGGAGCAGCCGCAGAAACGACTGATGCCGGCTCGGTCTCCGTGGAAACGGTTGTCTCCGATGAGGCAGTTGCTGCCGGACAACCCGCCGACACGGCATCGCTCGAGGAACAGGCGATGCCGTCAGCGCATACCGGGGACGAAACAGCGGCGGAAGCCGCCCCCGCAACAGAAGAAGCCGTTGAAATGGAGGTCTGGCGGCCGTCCCGGCGGCGGCACGGCGGCGGCAAACATGCCGAACGCAAACCGCGCCGCGAGAAGCGCAATGAGGACGGTGGCTCGCGGAACCGCAAGGACGAAAAGCAACCGCGCCGGAACACCCGCCCCGAGCAACGGAGCGACGCAAAACGAAAGCCGCAGGAACGCAAGCCGGATCCGGACTCGCCCTTCGCCGCCCTGGCCGTGCTTAAAGAGCGCGGCCGCGGCAACTGACTCCCGTGAACGATGTCGCTGGACAGCCGGGTCAGCGGATCGACCGCTGGCTCTGGTACGCGCGCTTTCTGAAAAGCCGCTCACTCGCCGGCAGCTTCGTCCAGACGGGCCGTATCAGGGTCAACGGCGAACGAATCTCCCGGGCGAGCCGTCTTGTACGGCCGGGCGACGTTCTCACCTTCCCTCTGGGTCCCCATATCAGGGTCGTCAAAGTCGTTGCAGCGGGCACCCGCCGAGGCCCCGCGCCGGAGGCGCAGCAACTCTATGAAGATCTCGATCCTCCGGCCGATCGGTCGGAAGCAGAACCGCACCGGAACGCAGATGCCGATACCGGCAGACCCACCAAGAAAGAACGCAGGGCAATTGTCGCGCTGAAACGCGGGCAATAAATCACAATTTTTCTTGTAGTTGAATACGTCTCCCGCATCGTGTAGGTAGAATTAACATGCTGACGACACTCAAATCCTTCCTGCTCGGCACGCCGGAAGAGCGGCTCGAAGAAGCGGACGATCTGCAGGTTGCGGTCGTCGCCCTGCTGATCCGGGCAGCCACATCCGACGCCGAATTCGGCACCGAGGAACGAGATGCGATCCGCCGGATCGCAGCGGAATACTTCGGGCTTTCAGCCGAAGAAGTATCGTCCCTCGTTGCGGCCGCCGAGGGAGAGGAAGCCGAGACCCTGGATCTGCACCGCTGGACTCAGTCGATCAAGCAGGCCTACAGCGAAGAGGAACGTGTCGGCCTGATCGAAAAAATGTGGGAAGTCGTCTATGCGGATGGTGTTCTCGATGACTACGAAGCCAACTTGTTGCGGCGCGTCGCGGGCCTGATATACGTTCCCGACCGCCAGTCCGGAGAAGCGCGCCAGCGCGTGATCAACCGGCTTGGAATACCGCCCCGGAAAGACTGATTTGCGTTCGGGGAACCCCGATTGAAGTGCGGACCGTTCTCGCGCCGCACGACTGGAGAGTGCGATGACCTATATCGTGACCGAAGCCTGTATTCGCTGCAAATACATGGATTGCGTCGAAGTTTGCCCCGTCGATTGTTTCTACGAGGGCGACAACATGCTGGTCATCCACCCTGACGAATGCATCGATTGCGGCGTCTGCGAACCCGAATGCCCGGCCGAAGCCATCAAGCCCGACACCGAACCGGGGCTCGAGAAATGGCTGGAACTGAACACCGAATACGCCAGCAAATGGCCGAATATAACAATCAAGCGCGATCCGCCCCCCGATGCGGACGACTGGCAAGGCGTAAGCGGCAAGTTTGAAGAGCACTTCAGCCCGGAAGCCGGCGAGGGAGATTGACGCCCTAAGCGGGGGTCGCCGGATAGCGGTTAACCGGAAAAAGACGCAGGAATCTGCGAAGAAACCGACCTATCCCCCTGTGATAACTGTCCTTTTCGTAGCCCGCCTTCCAAAGACGGGGTTTTTGTGCTATATATGTCGCATAGACAAATTCCGCGAATACCACGCGCACCTGACCGAAAGATGTATCTCTCGTCCAAATGCGCAAGGGGTGTTTAACCTGTCTCCGGCCTGCGGCTCGAAATCTCGGGATGCTGGCCGAAAATCTGATGGTGCCAGAAGCCCTGGACAGAGATCGGCTTGATGTATCCGGTGCGTATGAGCCGGTGGCCGCTTTCGACATGTCAGTTCGGTGTCATCAGCTAAAGGCCGGTCTTCTGGTCGATGACTGAGCATCGGAGCCGGTAGCGGCTCCGGCGAGGTTGCTCGACGGTCCGGCGATGGACAGGCCAGGAAGCAGTCGCGGGCGTGCAATGCGAAGCCGGTGAGGAAGGCATGGAGCCTTCTTTCGGCCTTTGGAACTGAGAAAGGCTGGGTACAGGAAAGACGATGGCGAGCAAAACGACGAAGACACCCAAGTCCAAACCGGCAGCGTCGAAGTCCTCGAAGTCGAAGGCCAAAACGGTAAAGCCGGCGGCGAAGACGACGCGCGCAAAGGCAGCGACCGCCAAGACCAAGGCGACGAAGTCGGCTCCGAAGACCAAGGCCGCTGCGAAGCCGGCGGCGAAGAAGGCCAAGGCTCCGGCGAAGCCCGCAAAAACGAAGGCGGCGGCCGCAAAGCCTGCAGCCAAGGCGGCTCCGAAGCCGAAGGCCAAGGCCGCTCCGGCCAAACCCGCGGCAAAGAAGAAGGCGCCCGAAAAGAAGGTTGCGCCGAAACCTGCTTCGAAGACAGCCGGAACGAAGCCGAGCAACGCGGCCAGCAAGCTGATGGCCGCCGCGAAGAGCCGTGCCGAACAGGCGCGTACGACCACGGAAGCGAAAACCGCGAAGCAGCCTGCACCTGCAAAGGCAGCCAAGGCCGAAGCCCCGAAGGCGAAAAGCGAGCCGGCGAAGCCCGCCGCGCCGCGACCCAACTTCAAGGCGAAGGAATTCGTGGTGTACCCGGCTCACGGCGTCGGCCAGATCCTGGAGATCGAGGAACAGGAAGTGGCGGGCCACAGGCTCGAGCTTTTCGTCATCAACTTCGACAAGGAGAAGATGACACTGCGTGTTCCCACCAACAAGGCAGGTGCGGTCGGCATGCGAAAACTGTCCGATTCCAATGTCGTGGATTCCGCCCTGGAGACGCTGCGGGGTCGCGCGCGCATCAAGCGCACCATGTGGAGCCGCCGTGCGCAGGAATATGAAGCCAAGATAAATTCCGGCGATCTCATCTCGATCGCCGAAGTTGTCCGCGACCTCTATCGCTCGGAGCGCCAGCCGGAACAGTCCTATTCCGAACGCCAGCTCTACGAGGCAGCCCTGGATCGCATGGCTCGCGAAGTCGCCGCCGTCGAACGGATCGGCGAGGATGCGGCGATAGAGCGGGTCGAACAGGCGCTGCAGGATACCGGCAAGCGCGGAGAGAAGACCCCGAAGTCCGACGACGAGGCCAGCGAAGCAGCCTGATTGCCTTGACGGAACGTCATCAACGGAAGCCCGGCTCTCGAGCCGGGCTTTTTTGTTTCGAAACGGCACCGGCGACAGAACGGAACGTTTTTTGCCGCTCCGAGTTGAAATCAGAGGGAGACGAAGCGAACGCGATGTCGCGCCAGATGCGGAAAATCAGGCGCTTTCTCGAACAAGCGGGGTGAACAGATGGCTTATATGGACACTCCAGAAACACAGCGGGCAAACCGCCGTTTCATGAAACAGGCGATGACGGTTCCCCTGCTCGACGAGGACAGGGAATTCGAGCTTGCTCGCCGCTGGAAGGAAAACCGTGACGAGCAGGCCCTGCATGAGCTGACACAGGCCTACATGCGTCTCGTCATTTCTCTTGCGACCCGCTTCCGCAACTACGGCCTGCCCTATGGCGACCTCATGCAGGAAGGCAATGTTGGCCTCATGCAGGCGGCCGCCCGCTTCGAACCGGAACGGGGCGTCCGCTTCTCGACCTATGCAAGCTGGTGGATTCGCGCCGCGATACAGGACTACATCCTGCGCAACTGGTCGATTGTACGTACCGGCACCACCGCCGCGCACAAGTCGCTCTTCTTCAACCTTCGCAGACTGCGGGCGCTGATCGCGAACGGCACCCGGCAGAATCTGACCGAGGAAGATCGCATCTTCATCGCGAAACGGCTCGGTGTCGGAACCGTCGACGTGGCGGCAATCGACGCGCGTCTGATGGCCGGAGACCGCTCTCTCAACGCTCCCGTCGGCGACGCCTCGAACGAAAGCGCGGTGGAGTGGCAGGACCTCCTGACTTGCGAGCGCCCGCTTCCCGACGAAGAAGTGATGGAAACGCACGACAGCGCACAGAGATCACAGTGGATCGAGGATGCTCTTGAGAGCCTCAATGAGCGCGAATTGACGATCATTCGGGAGCGGCGGCTGCAGGACAATGCGGTGACCCTCGAAACGCTCGGGACTCGCCTCGGCATTTCGAAGGAACGCGTGAGGCAGATCGAGCATGCCGCGCTGAGGAAGCTGCGGGACGCATTGCTGGACAAGGTTCCCGACCCCGAAGAGGCGGGTCTCCTCGCCTGAAGAGCGCCTAGTCTGAAACGATCTTGAAACGCTCGCCGGCCGAAACGTGCTGGCCGGATTCCAGCCCGTTCAGCACGCGAAACCGGTCTGCCTGAAACTCTGAGTGAACCATGCGTGATGCGAGCGTGCCGATATTGTCGCCAGCTCTTGCGGTGACGATCCGTATCCGCAAGGGTTTCACGGCGCGCGCTTCGGCCGGGGAAATCTTCCGGAAACTCAACACCATCTCGCGCATCGCCGAATCGTACTGCTGGCCCGCCTGCGGCAGCGTCCCCGTAAGGAAGCGGTATACGCGATCCTCCGAGAACTCGATGGCGACAAGCCGTGCGTTGTAGTCGCCGATCTTCGTTGTGGCTGTCGCGGCTTTCATACCGTTCACGGTGAAACGTTCAAGGCCGCCGAGCCGCACACCCTGTGCCCACTCATTCGCCAGGTACTGACCGATCTCCATGCCGGCGGCCTTCCTGCCCGCATCGAATTTTGCAACGCTGCGTTGCGGGCCCTGGATCGCCACCGCAGACGGTGCATTCATCACCGTGAAGCTCGGAGGGGCTTCGAAGGAGAAACGGAGGACGGGGTGAATGAACGTGCGGTCGCGGACGACGCCTTCGGAAGGATCGTCCCCATAGAGCATGCCGTCGATCGCCGAGAGATACGCGTCGCGGGAACGGGCCCGCCCGGACGGCGGCGCGCCCGTGTCCTGCGCGTGCCGTCTCGCTGCCGCAACCCGTTCAGGTGTTGCCGGATGGCTTGAAAGCCAGTTGTTCTGCGAAGCGTCATGCGCAGCACCGGCCATCTTCGCCTCAAGCTGGTCCTGGGCGTTCATCGAGTGCAGGAAATCGGCTGCGGCATAGGGGTCGTATCCGGCATTTGCGAGATACCGGACGCCCAGCATGTCCGCTTCGTATTCCTGGTCTCGCGAATAGCTGGCGAGGAATCCCTGGCCGCCAAGCCCGACAACCTGGTTGACCGCGCTGCTGCCTACGACCGCACCGAGAACCGCGCCCAGAACCGATGTTCCGAGGGCCGCCGTCTGCCGCTGTGCGGAGTGCCGCGCAGCAACATGGCCGATTTCGTGTCCGATGACGCCTGCGAGTTCCGCCTCGTCGTTGACCAGGGCCATCAACCCGCGCGTGACGTAGACATAGCCGCCGGGCAGCGCGAACGCGTTGACGACGGGGCTGTCGAGCACCGTGACGCGGTAGGGATTGCTCGGCTGGTTCGTCGCCCGGACGATGCGCGCCGTTACCCCGGCAACGTAGGCGCCGAGCTTCTCATCGTCATATGCGCCGCCATAGGCTTCGAGAATTTTCGGATGCGCTTCGGCGCCCGCCTTCGCCTCCTGTGCGGAAGACATCAGCGGTGCGATTTGCCTTTCGCCTGTCGCCGGATTGGTCGTGCAAGCGGCCAGCACCAGCCCTGCGGAGACAAGCGGCAAGGCAGAGGAAAAAAGCTTCTTCAACAACACGGAAACAGACACCAGAATCCTCGATTTCGTTCCGGTACGCCCGGCTATCCGCACGGCGGAACTAGTTATTCCGTTCCAGCAACTCGATCTCCTCGGGATGGGTCGCGGAAATCTCCGGTCCATTGTACCGGTCCACCCAGCCGCGCACACGAATCCTCTGCCCCGAAAGCACAGATGCCGCCTCGTCGTCCGTGGAAAGGAGAGACGACCACGGCTCATGCTCCAGAAAGAGCCTAGCGTTCTTGTCGTTCACTGTCACCGTGAAGTCCTCCCGGTAGTCGTCGCCGAAGTTGAGGTAGATGCGCCCACGCACCAGCACTGCGGAAGAAATCTCTCCTTCAACGAGTTCGAACCGGCCGACACGTTCGCCAAGAAGTGCTTCGTTCGAAGCGTCGCGAAAGTCGTAGAAGGGGTCCTGCCAGATTTCGAGACCGGCCCTTCGCGCGCTTCGCTCCGCTTCCAGAAGTTCCGAAGCACATGCCCTGTTGTCCGGGAATGTGTAGACGCGGGCGAGTCCGGCGCGAAGCATTTCCCGCTGCAGCCACAACGCTTCCTGTCCCTGCCCCGCAAAGACATGAGCGAGGATACGGCCATGCCTGTCGATGCGGGCCCCGCCATATTTCAAGGTAATCGTCTTGCTGGCGACGAAAGCGGCAAGAGCCTGCCGTGCCTCCTCCGCTTTCGGCCAGGACTCGAAGCCCGCGCGCCCAAGGGGCAGCTTCGGGGCCTGAATGCCGGTCAGACGAACTTCCCGGCCATCGTCGAGCAGAAGCGTGTCCCCGTCGATCACATCTTCGACCTGCAGGTCTTCCTCTCCGGTTTCGAGATCGCATTCCGCCGCGCGCCCTGTCGCAGGAGAGAGCATCGGCAGCAAGAGCACGGAGAACCATGCCGCAATCGCCAGGCATCGCGATGCCGGCCGGCGCCGAAGCGCGGCAGCAGCCGAAGACATGCCATTCACTGCATACGGATCGCTCAGGCCGCCCCCCCGGATCGTGAAGCTTCGGTTCTCAAGGCGATGATCGCCGCCTCGGTGCGATTGCGCACGCCGAGCGTTTGCAGGATCGCGTTGACGTGGAGCTTGACGGTCGCAATCGAAATTCCGAGAACCCGCGCAATCTCCTGATTGGAACGGCCTTTCCCGATCTCGGCGAGCACTTCCTTCTGGCGGGGTGTCAGCTTCTGGTGACTTGCCGCAGCAAAGGACTGGGAGGACTCCGGCACGCCGTCCGCCTGCGCCGTCAGCAATATGTCGGGCACATACCGTCCCCCCATTTCCACGAGCCTGAGGGCGCTCTCGACGAGATTGATGCCGATATTTTTCGGAATGAACCCCGCAGCCCCGAGATCCATGATGTCGCGAATGAAACCGGACGACACGCGATCGCTGAAGACAACCACCCTGGCTTCCGTCGCGGAGAGAAAGTCCTCAAGCACCTCGATATCGGCAGGCGCCGCCGGACTGCCAATATCGATCAGAATCAGGTCCGAAGCACTCGGGTCGGCCCCGTTGCCGGCGCGCGGAGGGCAGACAACACGCACACTCCCGGCGGGATAGAGCCGGTTCGCGATTGACGACAGCCCCTCGCAAAAGATCGGCTGTTCGCCGGTCACGAGTACACGCATTTACCCCTCCCCCGCATGGACATCGCGCCGCCGGCCCCTGCAGAACCAGAGCTCCCGCGATCCGGACAGGCCCGGCTTCGGTGGATAGAATCGATATCAACCTTTGAGCGTACAGCTAAATATTTAGGACCATTTGCGCGCCGGGGCAAAGGCTGCCCGGGGGAACGCTGCTCTCCGGAGATTGCAGGCACGCGGCGGCTGACGTAGGTTTCGCGGCGCGGCGCGCTTTCCGGCGGGCTGCGCCATTGCCATTGCGTCTTGTGACCCCGTAGCTCAGCAGGATAGAGCATCAGATTCCTAATCTGAGGGTCGCGCGTTCGAATCGCGCCGGGGTCACCACTCACATGTTCAATGCGGCCGAAGCCCTCCTCGCGCGCACGGAGCGGGCGCCCCGGCTTGTCGCACCCAAGCCGGAGCGAGACGTACTCACCAACCGGATGTCGCAAATGGCGCAAGGGTTGCTCCACTGGTATAACTTTGTTGGTACCTGCTAAACCCAAAATACAAAGATATCTTTGCATATGTCAACAAGAAATCTTGGCGCCGGGGCATAGCCACCGTGACCGCCCCGTTGCACAGGAAAACCCGCCGGAATGTGCCGGAGATCCCCCGATCTGAGGATCGGTCCGTACCGGGACGGTATCCCGACGCGGGTGATTTCTCGTGACGGTCGCGGCGCGCCTGGTCCAGATACGCCGATTTCTTGGTCTTTCGCAAAAGGACATGGGCAAGCGAGTCGGAGTCTCGGGGACGACCTGGCAGAACTACGAGCTCGAAAACGCATCGCCCAATGCGCATGTGCTCGCGCATCTGTCGGGCGAAGGCTTCGACATGAACTGGGTGCTGACCGGCCAGGGCGACATGAGGGGCGGCGGGCCGAAGCTGGAAACGAAGGAGGCGGGCTTCTCCGAACTCGGACCCCGCGAACTGGCGCGCGAGGAGATCGGCGGCGCGGGCCGGCATGTGCTGGTGCCGCGGCTGACGCTCCGGACGCTCGAGGGAGAGACGGGCGGGCGGCTGACCGTCGAGGAGCGGACCATGCTCGACACGATCTCGTTCCGCCGCGACTTCATCGAACGGGACCTGAAGACCGGAACGACGACCCTCGTCGCGGTCGAAATGCCGGACGACGCGATGCAGCCGACCTTCAATGCGGGCGACATCCTTCTCGCCGACACCTCGGACCCGCAACTGCGCGGCAGCGGTGTTTACGTCTTCGCGAGCGGCGGCGCGCTGATGGTGAAGCGGCTGCAGATGAAACTCGATGGCGGCCTGACCGTTTCAAGCGACAATGCCGAGCGCTACCCGCCCGAAGAGATTGAGCGCGACGCCCTCGACAGGGTAAAGATCGTCGGCCGCGTGATCTGGCGCGGCGGACGCCTCTGACGAAACCGGAACCGCGCGCCACGATGAAGAACCCGTCTCCCCTTGCCGCCGATGCGAAACGCATCCTCGTCATCAAGCATGGCGCCTTCGGCGACGTGATCCAGGCGGAAGGCGCATTGCACGACATCCGCGAGAACCACCCGGACGCCCATATCGCGGTGCTGACCATGCCCGCCTATCGCGCGCTGCTCGCACGCTGCCCGTATCTCGACGAGGTGATGGTGGACGAACGCGCGCCGCGCTGGCGCCTCGACAGGATGCTTGCGCTCAGGAAGCGGCTCCGCGACGCGAAGTTCGACATGGTCTACGACCTGCAGAACTCGAAGCGCACCGCCTTCTACCATCGCTGGATGCTGAGCGACCGCCGCTGGTCCGGCACGGCGAAAGGATGCAGCCATCCGCACCGCGCCGAGGAGCCGAAGAAGATCCGCACGCTCGACCGTCTCGCCGGGCAGCTCGAAGATGCGGGCCTCACAATACGGCACACGCGAAAGCCCGACGTCTCATGGCTCGCGGACGATGTGACGGCGCTGCTCGAAAAGGCGCATGTGATGCGCTCCTATATCGTGCTGGTGCCGGGCTGCTCCGCGCGCCATCCGCAGAAGCGCTGGCCGCATTACGGCGCGCTCGCGGAGAAACTGATCGACGCGGGATACACCATCGTGATGGCGCCGGGCCCGGACGAGATGGAGCTTGCGCGCTCGATCCCCGGCATCCGCCTGACCGACACGCATGGACTGCTCACCTGGTACGAGCTTGCGGGCGTCTTCAAGCGCGCGCTCTTCGTCGTCGGCAACGACACGGGGCCGAGCCACCTCGCCGCGCATATCGGCACACAAGGTCTCGCGCTTTTCGGCAACTACTCGCCGGCCGAGCGCACCGGCATCATCCGCGAGAATTTCGGCGTGATCGAGGTGGAAGACCTCGCCGCCCTTCCCGTCGAGCGCGTGTTCGACGAGGTGACGCGGCGGATCGAGGCTCACTCGAATTCGGTGTAGGACTTTTCTTCGACGATGGCAGAACCGGTGAGGAGATTGATCTCCTTCTTGAGCGCGGCACGCTTGTCGTTCTGCTTGTAGACGGAGCGCGCGAGCTCGACGAAGGCCGCGCCGAAATCCTTGTCCGCCTCGCACTGGCGGATGTCGTCCTCGATCACCCAGAGCGCTTCGTTGACGGATTTGAGCTCGCCTTCGAGGCGGCGCATCTCCGCGCTGTCCTCGAGGTTCGCGTTGCGCGCGTCTTCGAGTACGGCAAGTTCGTGACGGACATTGGCGAGCTTCGCCGCGTCCGACATCCGCTCCGACTTGATGCGCAGGATGGTGATCTTGTCGATCAGCTCGCCGGGTCCGACCTCGATCATGACGGGCTTGGCGTCTTGCTTCTGTGACATGGAGGCTCCGGCGTGGCGGTTCTGAACCCGCTCCCTATAGCGCAAAGGGAGCGCCCGTGTCATCTCACGTGCAATTCGTTAACGCCGTTTGGAAGAAACGCTTGCGCGGGCGCGGCCACCCTCCGAAAATCGCGCCCTGACCGAAGCCATCGAATGCGAGGCCGATGTCCCTGATCTCCAGACTGCTGGACCATTTGCGCTCGAGCGACATGCCCGAGGAGCGCCATGCCGCGCGCGCCTCGAGCCCCGTGCTCATGGTCGAGATCGGCGGCTATGCGCACAAGGCGCGCGACTGGTCGGCAGGCGGCGCCTGCATCGAGGGCTTCGCGGAAGCGGTGGCGATCGGAAACATTCTGAGCGGGCATCTCTACTGGGCGGGCGACAACCGCCGGCTCGGCTTCGCGGCCGAAGTGATGCGCCTCGATCCGGGCGGCGCGCTGGCGCTCAGATGGCTCGACCTGCCGCTCGCGATCCAGCAGGAAATGGAAGCGCAGATCGGCTGAGCCCGCCGCTGCGTCAGTTGCGCGCGCTTTCCCACGCGCTAGGCTCTCCCCAAACGAAACCGAGGGAGAGAGACATGACCGGCTACAAGACGCTCATCGTGAAGAAGGAAGGCGCGGTCGACTGGCTGACGCTGAACCGGCCCGACGCGCTGAATGCGATGAACCCCGAACTCGTCGACGAGCTGCAGGACTATTTCGGAAAGCTCTACACGGATCATTCGGTGCGCATCGTCGTCATCAGGGGCGCGGGCCGCGCCTTCTGCGCCGGACTCGACCTCAAGGACCGCTCGAACCGCGACGACAGCGCGACGAGCGGCAGCCCGCAGGCGGGGCTCGTTTCCCAGCGCCGCATCAGCGAGATCGTGATGCGCATGCGCCGCTGCCCGCAGGCGATCATCAGCCTTGTGCATGGACCGGCCTGCGGCGGCGGCTTCGCGCTGGCGCTCGCCTCCGACATCCGGATCGCCGGCAAGAGCGCGCGCATGAACGCCGCCTTCATCCGCATCGGCCTGTCCGCCTGCGACATCGGCGTGAGCTACTTCCTGCCGCGCCTCGTCGGCGTCACGATCGCATCGGAACTGATGATGACGGGCCGCTTCATCAATGCGGACCGCGCCGAACGCGTCGGCCTCGTTTCGGAAGTGGTGGAGGATGAAAAGCTGGAAGAAGCGGCAAGACCCTACATCGAGGAAATGCTGACGACATCGCCGCTCGGCCTTCGGCTGACGAAGGAATGCCTCAACATGTCGGTCGACGCGGGAAGCCTTGAAGCGGCGGTCGCGATGGAGGACAGGAACCAGATTCTCTGTGCGCAGACGAAGGATTTCCGCGAAGGCATTTCGGCGTTCCTCGAAAAGCGGAAGCCGGCATATACGAATAGCTAGACGCTACGTTTTCTCTTCTCACCCTCCCCGAGGGGAGGGTGGAAGAGTGAGGAAACAAGAGAAGTGCCTGCGCCGCAGTCACTTCTCCGCACACGAAAACGGCCGCTTCGCTGCCCCGCGAAGCGGCCGCTCGTCCACCCAGGTCTCCCCCGCAGGGTGGAATGCGTCCTCAGAAGCTGAACACGAGGGAGGCCGTGAGGTCGTCCACGTCGTCGGTATCCATGTCGTAATGCGTCCATTCGGTCCGGACCGACATGTTCTCGGCCACGGCGAATTCGGCACCCGCGCCACCGAGCCAGCTCGTATTGCGATCGTCGCCGGGCTCGTCGTAATTGTGACCGCCGGCCTTGGCATAGAGAGAAACGCTGTCGTTGAGCGGCATGCCGACAAGGAATTCGGCACCGACCGTGTCGACGTCGCTGCTCACGCCGGCGACCGTGATGTCGGCGAGATCGGCATAGAACATCTGCACGGCGAGATACTGGTTGAGGCGGTAGCCGCCGAAGCCACGCCACGTCCAGTCGTCGTCATTGTCGGACCAGCCCCAGCCGAGACCGCCACCCGCATAGAGACCGCGCTGGAAGGCCGTGGTGTTGAACTGGTTGGTGTCGTTCATCGTATCCTGGGCCGCCGCGCCGTTGGCGAAACCGGCGAGACCCATTGCGACGCCTGCGGCGCAGAGGATGCGTGTGAAGTTTTTCATTTCTCAGAGCCTCGTATCGTTCACGAAGCCCCCGCAAGCCCGGGCGGAGAGTGACCGCCGTTGCGCGGCCGCGCAAGGGGCCGTTGCATGGCGGCCATGCCGGATTTTCGCCGCAATTCGCGAAAAACCGTTGCGGCACAAGGCTTTTTCGCGTCGCGCGAAATTATGGAGAGTGCGCGGCGCGTCTCTTTCAGGCGAAAGCGTGACCGCTGCGCAACAGATTGTGTGAGTCAGATTGCAGGCGTAACGCGGGTGAGAATCGGTTCCGACCTTCCGGATACGGAGGTAATTGCACGCCACCCTCCCCTCGGGGAGGGTCAGAAAATTCGAGCACAGCGAAGAATTTTGTGGGGCGGGGGTTGAACCCCTCCGCCCCCGCCCCGAACGGCTTGCAGCCGTTCGACCCTCCCCAGTCTTGGCGGCTTGTCCGCCAAGGCAGACAAGCTGGGAGGGTGGGAAAGAAGGATCCTTACGGGACGCTACTTCTTCCGCTTTTCCATCTTGCCGCTGCTCATGTCGATGAGCGGCATCATGCGGACCGTCGATGTCGCCTTCGCGACGACGGCGCCTTCGGCATTCTTGAGATTGCCTTCGAGGAAGATGGTGGAGCGGCCCTTGCGCTCGATCCAGGCTTCGGCGACGAGAAGGCCGGGCATGGCAGGCGCGAAGAAGCTCACCTTGATCTCGAGCGTCATCGGCGTCATCTCGAAATTGGTGGCGGCCATGGCGGCGCGCGCCATCGCGGCATCGATCCAGCCGGTGACGAAACCGCCCTGCACCACGCCGCCCGAATGGCACATGCGCATTTCGGCCTGACACTCGATGGCGGCGCGGCCGGCCTCGCCGTCCATATACAGGGTACGGACGATCCCGAGGGACTCGCCGAGGCCGTCCCGTCCGCTCTCCTGGTCGAAATGTTTTTCGGGCGCAATCGTCTCTGACATGTTTCCGCTTTCGTGAATTCCGGTGGCGCGAGTTTAGGCTTTTTCGGGCCCGCGCCGCGAGCCGATTCCGGTTCATCGCCGCGCCGCGCCCTGCTCGCCACTGAACAGGGGCGGGGATAAACCGGCCTCGAAACGGGCGACTGTCACCGAACTGTCATGAAAACGTTACAATCGCTGTTCGGGCGCCGCGCGGGCACGGCGCCGGAAGACTTGTCCCCGCTTTCGGAGGGCTCGACGCTGCGGCGGGGGCGGGCGAGACTTATCCCCGGAAACGGGATCGAGAGGACGGGGATATGTTTTTCGGCGCGCGGGCGCTTTTTTTCGGCCTTTTGTTTCTCCCCGCCCTCGTTTTCGGAGGAACGGGGATAAAGGGCGCGGCGGCGGACACCGTCCGCGTGATGAGCACGGGCGAGTACGAGGAGGCCCTCGCCTTCATCGAGGACACGAAAGCCGTCATGGCGGAGGCGGAAGCGGCGCTTGGAAGTGAGGTATCACGCAGAGACGCAGAGGCGCAGAGAGACGACCTGGACTTGCGGCTCGATATGCTCCGCAGGCTGATGACGGCGGCCGCGCAGCGCGACCGGATCGGGGCGAAGGACATGGTGACGCCGGAGCGCGAACGCGCACGGGACGTGATCGGACGCGCGGGCGCCATCGAGGACCCGCTTCAGGATTTGTGGGCGGCGTGGTCGCGGAGGGCGCGCGGATTGCCTGCTCACACTTTTACCGAGCATACTCGCTGACGGCAACAATCGCTGGGGGACGATCCATGATATTCCGCGCGCTTTTTCTTCTGCTCCTGCTGCCGCTCGTCGCAGGCTGCAACAAGGGTATCGACATGGCACCCGCCATGACGGCATGGCAGGACATGACGCCATCCGTGACGTCCTTCGACGAGATGAAGTTCACGCCCGTGCAGGTTCCTGCCGTCGTTGCAGATACGTTCGCCGTCGGCAATCCGGTCTTCGATTTTGGCAGTGACGGCACGAGCTACTTCCGGGCCTACGCACTGCCGGAAGCGGCCTCGCCATACGTTCTGGAGGTGACAAGCGACCGCGCCCAGTACAGTTGCGCGCCTTGCACCATGGGCACGCTGATGCCGGACGTGCTTCTTCTCGATGCCGACAAGAAGCCCATCGGAAAGGCCGCCTTTCAGAAACCGGCCGTCGACTACGGAGACGGCGAGGGGCTTCGCCGTTATGTCTGGACGACGATCACGCCCGAAATGGGCGCGCGTCATGCAGTCGTCTACACCCCGAGAGCAAGCATAGGCAGAGAAGAAACCGGCTACATTGCAGGAGGCGGCGGCGTCGCCTATGCCGGGGGGCTGTTTATTCCCGTGCCAGGGCCATACTACAAATCGACGGGCATGCCGATCGGCTCCATGCGCTTCGTTCTGCGCCTGCCGGAGAGCGAGTAAGGCGGAGGACCGGCGCGGGGCTCACGACCGCGCCGCTTCTTCCTCGCTGACGAATTCGGCGACGCAGAGGACCTTGTCGACCGCGTCGTCGCTCTCGCCGAAGGGGAGCAGCAGCACCGTGTAGTGGACGAAGGTGCGGTCGCGATAGAGCCAGCTCGCGGACGCCGTGTGCATGTAGGGCGCGCGCTCGGTTGTGCAGAGGCGGAGCGGCGAGAGCGCGACCTCCGCGTTGGCGCCGAAGATCTCCTCGGGCGTCTTGCCGACCGGATTGCCGGCGCCGAAGAAGTCGGCGATCACCGAGCCGACGACGCGGTAGCGCCAGGTCTCGTCCGGCAGCACGTCGAGCATGAAGATGAGGGGCAGGTACTTGCGCACCTCCATCGGGTTGAAGTCCGCGCGGGAGGGAAAGCGGCGCGTCCCCCGGAGCCGCTCCCAGTAGTCGAGCACGGCGAGCGGCCCCTCGGCATGGAGATGCGCGCGGATTTCCGCGGGCGCGCCCCAGTATTCGGACAGCACCGCCGGCGACGGCGGCGCGCCCTTCGCGGCCGACCCCGCCAGCGCGGAATGCTGCTGCTTGTTCATGATCGTCCCCCTCGCCCACCCCCGGCAAAGAGCGATTTTGCCCGGGAGGGCTTAACGGGGGGTTACACGGGAGGTGGGTTTAAGGCGGAAAGGAGAGTTGACCAGGAGACGGAGGAGTTACGCCCACGAACAGCCTGCCGTTTCGGTTGCGGACGCATGGCTTGCTTCCACGCGACCTCGCCGGACATACTACGAGAAGCAACGTATTTGCCGGGGGGCGATCCATGAGAAATCGTGCATTCATTCTTCTGCTTGCACTCCCGCTTCTGGCGGGATGTTTGGAAACCATCGACCAGAGCGTCATGACATCGGCCCGCGAAGGCATGACGCCGAATGTTCAGGACTTCACCGCTGTCAGGTTCCAACCGCTCACCTATCCGTCCACGACGCCGATGCGGATAACCACTGATGATCCGGTGTACGACTTCGGAAACAGGAACGTCAGCTATTTCAAGGCCATCGAACTGCCTCTCAGCACCGAGCCATATGCCATGCGCATCATGAGTCCCCGGTTCGACTGGCGCTATCCGGGAAGTCGTCATACAGGTTACTTCATCCCGTCGATCCTGTTGCTCGACGCCGAAAGAAAACCTTTGCGCGATCCCGCCATTGTTTACGGACCGGTCTACAAGGGCGTCGATTTCCGCCACGTCTGGACGGAAATCACGCCCCAGATGAATGCGCGATATGTTCTTGTCTACACGACACAGCAGGCACTGACCGGCGGCGAAGAAGTCAAGGGAGGCAGAACCGTCATGCCTGTAGGTGTCTTGTTCATTCCCGTGCCAGGGCCGACCTACGACTTCGAGGGCGCACCTATCGGGCCAATCGAAATTACGCTCGCCCGCGAGGGCGCGCCGTAGGCGGCCGACCGGAGTTTGCCTACGCGTGGCTGATGGTGGAGATGAAGCTACGGAAGGCGGCTTGAAGATTATTCAACAGATGCCGCGAACAACGCGCCAGGCTTTTGGAAAGATAAAGTTTCCCAGAAAATAGAGTGAGAGGAATTCTCAGTCTTCACCCTTCTCAATGCGTTCAAGAAGATCGTCCAAATCAAGCTGAACGTCTCCAGCGAGTTCAGATCTCCCTGACACTTTTCTGTATGCTCTAATCATTAGCGCAGGCGCTTCAGGGTGATCTGTTGCGTGTATCATGTGATACATAACTCGCCCGCCGCGTTTGTCATCGTGTATTGCAAACACGTTGGCTTTCTTGAACCCCAGTTCATCCTCGAATCTTTTTGCTAGTTGTTTGGCCCGAAGAGTCGGGTCCAACCCACGTAGATCAGCCCAATCACCTCGCCCCCACCACCGCTCAACTTTAGCTTGAGTTTCGGGACGAGATACGGCGGCAATAGATCGGTCTAGCCAACCCGTAGCAAAAAAATAGAACAGCTCGATTTTATTTTCCGCTTTGTGCTGACTCAAAGCTTGAACCGTACTCCACTCACATTCAAACGTGCGTTGATCGAGGAGCGCAAACGTTGCTGTTTTCTCGGTAATCTGACCTGACTTCAGAATATCGTGGACGCGCAAATTGAAGTCGCCATCTAGCACTGTAACGCGGCGCTTCTGACTGCGATGTTCTTCAGCAAGAGCATTTAATGCGGCTATTCCCGGTGCACTAACATCGCAGAGCCAAAAGTCACGCAGCCACTTAGGTGTCATTTCCAAGACAAGCTTGGCAGACCAAGTCTCAGGATGGTCTGGACTTTGCGGCGCTGAAAATCCGTCGATGTAAGTGCCGTGCTTAGTGATAAACAGAAAAAGCTGAAGATAGGCTTGGATTAGCCTTGCCTTGTTGTAGGACCAAAGGGGATACCGGAGAGACTGAAAATTCTTCTCTGGAATCCTGTTAGTCGTATGCGGCAAATCCTCTTCCCGCCACAGCATAGGCGTAGAGATTAAGCCATTTTTACTTTCGGTATTCCGTCCCACGTCGTTCCATCAAGAAGGCGTCCCGCAGCCTTCTTCCCTAGGCGGAGCATAATTGTTCCATCATCAGCTTCGCTCTCTCTGCGCTTACGCTCTGCAGGAAGATTTACGCCTTGGCCCGGAGCCCAGTCACCCCACTGCTTGAAGTGGAAGGGAACCTCCGCAGCCATACACTGCCCCATCAACTCTCTAAACCAAGACGGGCTTGATGGCCGAGCTTTAGGGCCACTTTCGCCACCCGTTATTACCCAATCAATTGTTGAACCAAGCCACTGCTGGATATCAATCGGCCCCAACAGAGGTTCCGCCGAGATAAAACGAATTGTTGCGGGCCATCTAGCAAGGTGTTGCAGACGAGTGTCCGCACTCTCTTGATCTTCGACTGTTGTTCCCAACCAAACATTCTTGGGCCATTTGTTGCCCCAAGGTACGAGTTCTCCGACTAGTTCAGGGCGCTTTGTCAAAAGAAGCCAGTCCAGTTGAGGTGTTTCGTCAATCAACGTCCACAACTTTGTGCGCCAAGCATCCAATTCGCGACGATCCTCAAAGACATCAGCCATCGATGCACAAAATACTCGCCGACGTTGACGCGATGTAACGGCTTCTTTGTTCCACTTTATTGGTTCTGACCAATGTGAATCACCAAAGAAGCGCCTGCTAGCTTTGGGACCCCACACGTTTTGCCCTACACGTTTGGACCAAGATTCGGCATAGCAGTGCTTGCAGGCGGCAGACACTTTTGTGCAGCCCCACCACGGGTTGAACGTGTGATTGGTCCATTCGATTTTGGAATTTTTTCCCATCAGATCACCGTGCGGCCGCTTAAAAAGTGTCTTGGGAATCAATGATTAGCGAATTGTTCCTGATTTGTCTTCTCATACCAGATTTCCACCGGGATCGCTCGACATCCTCCCCGTTTTCCTTCATATTCCGCGCCGCTTACTTACAAGATTGAAGGCAGCGGGAAGCGGCCCGGGTAAGCGTCTTGTTGCCGAGATTGACGCTGCGGCGGCGGGGGCTTAAGCCCTTTCGGTGTGGTTTCCGGGCGTGCCGGAGCCTTTCAGGGAAGGCGTGGATGGCCCGGACGAACCGGGCCATGACGGCTTGAGAGAGGCGGTGCCGGAGCCCGACATGACGGAGACATCGGAAGAGGGGATTGGGTCCCGGCATACGCCGGGATGACACTGAATTTTTGAGAGACGCCTGAGTTTCAGAACACAAACGCCGAGCGAAGGAGCGCGCAGATGCCGAGCTACAAGGCCCCCGTGGAAGACTTTCTCTTCCTGTTTCACGAGCTGCTGGAAATCGACAAGCGCAAGGAAGTGCCGGGCTTCGAGGAGCTGACGCCCGACATGACGCAGGCGATCCTGGAAGGCGGCGCGAAGTTCTGCGAGGAAGTGCTGCAGCCGCTGAACCAGGTGGGCGACGAGCATGGCTGCACGATCGAGAACGGCGTCGTGCGCACGCCCCCCGGATTTAAAGAGGCTTTCCAGAAATATTGCGAGGACGGCTGGAACCGTCTCGGCGCGCCGGCGGAAGCGGGCGGCGCGGGGCTGCCCTCCGTCATCACCTTCGCCTTCACGGAAATGGGCATGTCGGCGAACCAGGCCTTCTCCATGTATCCGGGCCTGACGACGGCGGCCTATTCCGCGCTCTGGGCGACGGGCGAACCCTGGATGAAGGAACATGTCGCCAAGAAGATGATCTCCGGCGAATGGACCGGCACCATGTGCCTGACGGAGCCGCATTGCGGCACCGACCTGAAGCTGATGAAGACGAAAGCCGTCGAGCAGGAAGACGGCACCTACCGCATCACGGGGACGAAGATCTTCATCTCGGGCGGCGACCACGACATGACGGACAACATCATCCACATGGTGATCGCGAAGGTGCCGGACGAAGACGGCAAGCTCGCCAACGACCTCTCGACGGTCAACTTCTTCATGGTGCCGAAGATGCTGGTCGACAAGGAGACCGGCGAGATCACGGGCCGCAACGGCGTCTCCTGCGGCTCCATCGAGAAGAAGATGGGCATCAAGGGCAACGCGACCGCGGTCTTGAATTTCGACGAGGCGGTGGCGTACCGCCTCGGCGGACGCCCGCCGGAAAAGAAGTCCGACACCGGCGAAGTGAAGAAGTCGAAGTCCGCCGGCATGGCCGGCATGTTCGGCATGATGAACGGCGCGCGCATGGGCGTCGGCATCCAGGGCATTGCGATCGGCGAAGTGGCCTATCAGAACGGCGTGACCTACGCCAATGAACGCCTCGCGGGCCGCTCGCTCACGGGTGCGAAGAACCCCGACGGACCGGCGGACCCGATCATGGTGTTCCCGGATGTGCGGCGGCTCCTGATCTCGTCGCGCTCGTTCGTGGAGGGCGCGCGCGCGCTCGCCATGTATGTCTCGATGCTGTTCTCGCTGCAGATCTTCGGCAAGGACGAGAAGGAACGCGAAGAGGCCGCCGACATGGCGCAGCTGATGACGCCGATCATCAAGGCGTTCTTCACGGACAAGGGCTTCCAGGCGGCGAACGACTCGATGCAGGTGTTCGGCGGGCACGGCTATGTGCGCGACCACGGCATGGAGCAGTTCGTGCGCGATGCGCGCATCAACCAGGTCTATGAAGGCGCGAACGGCATCCAGGCGCTCGACCTTGTCGGCCGCAAGATGACGGCGAAGGGCGGCCGCGCGACGATGACCTTCTTCAGCAAGATCGAAGACTTCATCAAGGAGAACGAAGGCGACGCCGAGATGAAGCCCTTCATCGAACCGCTGGAGGCGGGCTACAAGCGGCTCGGCGAGGCGGCCGGCTGGCTGATGGAGAACGCGCAGAAGAACTACGACCATGCGGGCGCGGCCTCCTACGACATGCTGAACATCTTCGGCACGGTGGCGCTCGGCTGGATGTGGGCGCGGATGGCGAAGGTGGCGCTTGCGAAGGTGAAGTCGGGCGAAGGCAACCAGGAATTCTACAAGCGCAAGCTGACGCTCGCGCGCTACTGGATGGAACGCGAAATGCCGATGACAAGCGGCTGGCTCGAACGCGCGAAGCAGGGCGCCGACGGCTACATGGAGCTCGACGCGGCAAGCTTCTGAGAACGCGGGTTACGATTGAAGAAGGGCGCTTCGCGAGAGGCGCCCTTTTTTTGTTTGCTCAAAAACTCAGTGTCATCCCGGCGAAAGCCGGGATGTGGATTCACATTTGAAGTGCAACAGTTTCTCCGAGAAGAGTTCTGCGGGGGTACGGAAGTCAAGGCATTTGCGGGGCGTGTTGTTGTAGAGGGCGAGGAGGAGGTTGAAGCGTCTGTCGGAGAGG